>Ga0190293_1000073_pt1 | contig 36402 bp, 35 predicted proteins | sample 48693001_MG_FD_161671 | JGI IMG/M metagenome (GOLD analysis project Ga0190293, IMG submission 161671) | Hydrothermal vent microbial mat bacterial communities from Southern Trench, Guaymas Basin, Mexico - 4869-30-0-1_MG | ecosystem: Environmental > Aquatic > Marine > Hydrothermal vents >...
CCTCCCCGCGCGAGTTCGAATCTGCCCTGTCTCATCCGGTCAGCTCCAGTGTATGCACCTTTTTCAGCACCGAAGAGCTCGCTTTCGATCAGCTCTGCGGGAATTGCTGCGCAGTTGACCGGAACGAAGGGTCCACTCCGGTAGTCACTCTCCGAATGGATCATCCTGGAAAGGAGTTCCTTACCGGTCCCGCTCTCCCCGAGGAGGAGCATGTTGAGATCAGTGGCAGCACCCTTTCTTGCCCGCTCAAGAGTCGCAAGGAATCCTGAGGAAGAACCGATGAGTAATGACCCGGCCGCTCCGGAGTAGCGTTTCACCAGTGCCAGTACTTCGTCGAGATCAAACGGTTTGGTGATGAAGTCTCTGGCTCCCTTTTTCATTGCTTCAACTGCCATGTCCACCGTACCGAACGCTGTCATAAGGAGTACGGGGACCCAGCGGCAGCATTCTCTGGCCTTTGCCAGTACTTCAATCCCACTCAGTTCACCCGGAAGACAGACATCGCTGAGTATCAGGTCGAATCCGCCCTCTTCAAGACATACCAGGCCCTCTGATCCGTCTGCTGCTGCAGTGACGCTCCAGCCATCCTCTTCGAGGGCTGTTGTAAGCATGTTGCGCATAGCCCTTTTATCCTCAACGAGAAGAATCCTATCAGGCATCAGACCTCCTTCATCATGACAGCAGAGGAAGTGTGATGATGAAGAGCGCACCTCCGCCGTCATTATCCGCTGCTGCTCTGAGTTCACCGCCCATCGATCTGATGATCCTCCTGCTGACCGGAAGTCCGAGCCCCATGTTGCCTTCGTTTCTGTCCTTTGTGCTGCGGAATGGCCGGAATATTTCTTCCGGGTCCATATCAAGACCCGGCCCATCGTCCGATACTTCAATACGCATATTACCGGCAGCCGATCCGATCGTAATATCCACCTTCGACGTACCCTGAGCTTCAATTGCATTTCGAACCAGATTGCTGACGCACGATTCGAGCAGCTTCCTGTCGGCGCTTACGGTGAAGCGTGAACCCTTCAGAGTGACCTCGCAGCCAGCTTTTCCGGCACATATCTCCCTGCACAAATCCTGCACCTCGGAGTCAGTCAGAGTGGATTCATCCGGCTCAGGTGAGGTGGAGAGGGATGCAAATGAATGGATCAGAGCCTGCGCGGATTCCACTTCCTCCCTGACCTCCTGAAGTATTCTGAGAGTCCGTTCGTCGCTATGACCTCTTGCGAGCAGATCAACGAATCCGGACAGGGCGCAGAGAGTATTGCCCATCTCGTGCGAAATGCCGGCAGAAGCTGCTCCAATGTCGGCCATCGAATCCTGTTCAGCGATCCTTCTTTCAAGGTCACCAATCCTCGTGACATCGGTGATAAGGATGACTATTTCACCTGAAGGTGATCTCGATTCCGAGACACCGAACATTCTCTGTGTGCCTTCCCTGCTATCGGTCAGCTGGAACTCTCCGTCAGTGCCTCCGGTCATACCTAGATTCATCAGGACCGGTTTCAGCGCTTTGCCCGCGTCGGTGAGTTCCCAGACGAAAGGACAGCCAATGTCGGATTCATTCAGGGAGAACAGCTGTCCGGCAAGAGGATTGAAGAGTGTGACAGAGCCGTTTCCATCAAGTGCGAGTACAGCTGAGCCGAGGCCCGAGAGGATAGCTGCTGAACGCTTCTCGACAATATCCGCCCTGGTCTCGGCGATCCTTCTGAGTTCATCAAGCTGGTCATCCCTCTCGTGAAGGAGTTCTATAAGTCTGTGGAACGAGGCACCAGCAGCTTCAGGTGTGCTCCCTTCTCCCCCGCTGAATCGCTCCGCTTCCACGAGTATTCCTCTGAGAGGTGTGAGAACGGTCCTGGCGAGATACCGGGGTGTTATCACAGCGAGCAGGGCAAGACAGAAAGTCAGAGCAGCCAGTCCGGTCTGGAGAAAACTCCGAATTGCCCCTAATGGGGGGTCGGATGACATGATGCCTATGGAATAGGACCCTCCCCGAATGGGAGATCTGTACCAATCCTCGGGATTGCTCTCAATATCCTGCCCTGGAGAGGATACCAGAGCGAGTGTGGTCCCGGAAGAATCGAAAAGCGCTGCAGCAGCGACAGAACCTCCCTGGATGAGAGGAGATGCGGCAGACTCGAATGTGCGAGACGCATCATCCAGGGTAATTGCGGCTGCAAGCGCCTGAGCTGTTGCAGTAGCCATATGATCGGTCTCGGTGTTGAGATCTGATGCGATCAGTATGGATATGATCAGAGCAACTGCCGCAGCAGCAGCGGCTGCTCCGATAGAGAGCCCTGTCAGAAGTTCAACACCAAAGACAAATTTGCCACGCAAATGCTTACCCCCGCGATCCCGGTTTCTGTTCCCGATTTGGATATATACGGCGCAAATCCCTGCAGAACGAGGACCCGCATGAGTTCATCGTACCTCCGCTATGAATTCGGCATGAGTCAGTACTGTCCCCATTCCGATCCTATCCGGCACGATATAGAGAGCCATATCTCCTGGCCGTACATCGCAGGAGAGCAGGAATTCTGCACCAGGAGAGACCAGTGTCCTGTCCATGATGCCCTCATCGGACCAGAGGGATACTGATCCGGCAAGATTCGCACTGCGAAGAAGGAACTCGGCCCGTCCAGTCTTCAAAGGAGTGCGGATACACGCGAAGGCGCATTCTGCAAGTATTCGGGTGGGAAGCCATCCCGGTCCTGCTTCCAGCTCTCCGGCAGTGTCCAGCACTCCTGAAGGTTTCGGCGGCCTCGGGACCGGCTCTCTGTCAGGACGCTTCTCAAGAAGCTGCTCGAGTACATGGACAGGCAGTGATACTTTTTCAATGGGGATGGTCATAGCCTTTGAGAAAGCTCTCCGCCTCCATCCTGAACTCTTTCCCCGCGCCATCCTCGAAAGCCTTATTCGTCTCTCCCTGCACATCCAGTGCTCAGGGAGCCGGCTCCCTTCCGCTGCAAGGAATCTTCTTGCTATGAGAATTGTGGAGATCAGCTCCCACTCCAGAGCTTCGCTCCTCGTACTCGAAGCACCGGACATATGGGAAGCGGTCGCAGAGGGTACCAGAAGGAATGTATACCCCTTCGCTGCAAGCCGCATGCACAGGTCCGTATCCTCGAAGTACATGAAAAACCGCTCGTCGAATCCTCCTGCGAATTCGAGTGCTGCCCGCCTGAAGAGGGATACTGCAGCCGTTACACCGGGCACATGGATAGTTCTTTCATGTGGTCGCGGCTGGAAGCGCATGAAGTCGAGATCATAGCCCTCTCCGAAGGGTGTCAGTGCCGTCCCTGCGCTGAGGGTGACCAGAGGCCATCCCCACAGTCTTATGAGCGGCTGTACTGCAGCCGCATCCGGGTTTGCCTTCAATTCACTCAGAAGATGTTCGAGACTGGAGAGTGAGATTGCCGCATCAGCATTCAGAAATAAGACATAAGGCGTAGTGCACATCTCAAGTGCCCGGTTGTTCGCATAACCGAACCCGCCATTGACAGGATTCTCCAGAACCACTGCTTCCGGCAGGAGCTCCCTCACGAGGTCAGGCGTCCCGTCGGAGGATGCATTGTCAGATATCAGTACTTCGCATGAAGGGGCAAGCTGTGATAGTACATCGACAAGACCGGCGAGCAGGCGTGCTGAATTCCAAGTCACGGTGACTACGGTTATCTCCTTCATGGTCCTCCCCCGCCCCCTGTCAGGACCTCTCCGACCCTTCTGTAGAACCGTTCAGTGACCTTCTCCCATGTATATCCCGCCAGGACCTTTCTCCTGCCTGCATCCCCCATGGACATTCTCAGATCAGGCCGGTCGAGAAGAACTCCCATATTTCGCGAAAGAGCCGGGATATCTCCCCATGATGCGAGCAGACCGTCAATCCCATCTTCAATAAGATCAGGCATGGCCCCGGACCAGCAGCCAATGACCGGCTTGCCGCATAGCCAGCCCTCGAGAAGTATTATGCCGAAACAGTCGAGTCTGGAGGGAAGAACCACAATATCAGCAGCGGCAATGAGGTCTATCCTCTCCATCTGCGAGACCGGTCCGGTGACAACTATCCTTCGCGAAAGGTTATCCTCCCCGGCAGCCTCTTCTATGAATGCCTCAGCATCGGGCATCACAGGTCCGGCAAGGACAAGTGTGAACTCCCGCCCTGAAGCGGCGAGTTGCCTGCAGGCCTTGATGAGGTTCCCAGTTCCTCGGTCATCTGAATGCGCTGTCAGGCAGAGAATGACCGGCCCGTCTAATCCAAGTGAGGCCCGTCCCCTTTCGGGGTCCGCACAGGAGAACTCCTCAGGGTCCACTCCGCTCCCGAGTACGAGGACCCTCTCCCCGGGAACACCCATTTCTTTGAAAAGCCCTGCCTCGAACGGACTCTGGGCTACCGTGAAGGTGCTTTCACGGAGGATCTTCGGCTGGCATCCGGCAAAATAGCTCAGCGCGTCAGCTCTCCTGAATTTCTCTCCTGCATTGGCATGCGGGACCGAGACGAGTGCTGCGCCGGTATGTCTGCTCTGGTAATAACCGTTGTAAAGCATGAAGGGCATGCCATTTGCATGAATGAGATCAAAATCCGGCAAACTCCCAAGCAGTTTCCTCAATCCCGGGACGAAGGGATTCGGATAATAGAATCTGTCCTTACCGCATGGCAGAACGCGGCGCAGGACAGCCCTCGCCAGATTCTGCAGCGGTGGATGGACGACCCCTGTGCGATAGATATCTATGCCCTGCCAGGTGTCCCCTGCACTTCTTAGATGTCTGCCTTCCCTCGATACAAGCCACGACATATCCCAGGCATCGGTGGAGCATATGACCGACTCATGCCCCCTCCGTACACCTGCAAGGGCATGCTCGAGTACATAGCGCTCAGCGCCGCCGTGATAAGGCCATGTCCTGTGGATGAGGTGCAGGATCCTCATTCGCTTGCCAGATCCCTGTAGAATTGGCATAGTGCTGCAGCAACATCAGTCCATGTTCGCCTTCTGTAACTGGCTTTCAGGGCCAGATCCTTCAGCTCCGCATACCTGCCGTCTCCTGAGATACCGGTCATCTCGCCGACCCATGCATCTTCGTCTCCAGGTTCGATCAGCACTCCATTACCCCCGATGGTCTCAGGAAGCGCTGCCGCGCAGGAGGCAATAACAGGTGTGCCGCAGGCAAGAGCTTCGAGGGCAGGGAGACCGAGTCCTTCACACTGACTCGGGAACATGAGCGCTCTTGCTCCCCTGTAGAGCTGGAGGAGATCCGAGTCATCTATTCCCCTGAGTACTGTCACTCCCTCGGAAGACTGTGGGTCTATCCCGCCCCAACCGCCTGCACCTACAAGGACAAGCGGGAGATCGAACCCGCTCTGCTTCCTTGCTGCAGAATATGCCTTCAGAAGGAAAGGTATGTTCTTTCGAGGAACAAAATTCCCTACATGGAGCAGATATCCGCCCGGAGCAAGGATGTGCTTCGCCATAATATCCGGCTCCGGGTCACCGGGTGTGAACAGATCGTCGGCTGCACCTCCTATCGGGCGGACAACTAAGGGATCAAGCTGCAGCAGTTCAACAGCTCTCTCAGCAGTCCATCCGGATATTGCGGCAGCTGCCGAACCGGAAAGAAGCATCGCTTTCTCTCTCTCGGCAAAGCAAACTGTCTCGGCAGTATGCCAGTCAGGATGTTCAATCGCAGTAAGGTCATACATTGTCAAAACTGACAGGCTGCCAGGCGGATGAAAAGGCTGCACGCCGCTATGATGGTACAGGTCGCATCCGGTCTGTAGAGCCGAGAGCCTCATTGGCCTTGAGCGCTGCTCCCATCCTAACCTGATGGGCGCTCTCCTGAGATAGGGTATCCTCAGGTAGAAAGGATCATCGAGCCGGACAGACTTCGAAAGAGCCCCGGGCACACCTGGATGAGCGGCAGGGACATCCACCGGCAGAATTTCAATATCATGATCCGGAGCAGTCGAAGCAAGAGCTTTCCATAGAGATGTGAGATACCGTGACACTCCGCCCAGAGCGTGGGGCACAATGCTCAGGTCGAACATAACTTTCAGTCTGTGGGAATCATCGCTCATAATACCACCCAGCCATCTTCTCCTGGAACAGCAGTCCAGATGCTGTCCCCCGGATCCGCTCCAGGGAAGAGAGTCGCATAGAGACTGTCCAGCAGGATCCTGTCCATCGGCTCCATCAGCCAGCGGTGATAGAGAACAATGTCGGCTCTGCTGACGGATCTCATCAGATCCTCCGGCGTCTCTGTCTGCTCCGGTCTGGCCAGAAAGGAATATATCCTCGTGTATCCGCTTGCCGTCTGGAAGAGTGAATACCTCCTCGCATTCGGTTCGACAGGCAATTCCAGGACGACTGCGCCTGCCTCTATCCTGCTGCATTCTTCAGGTATTCGTGAAGAGACAGCCGGAAGAACGGGGACGAACAGCTCAGCCATCATGAGTCCGAGAAAGACAAGTGCAGTTCGCTTCTTCATTTCTGTCAGGGCCAGCCCCGCCCCTAGAACGGCAAGGACGCCCCCGAGTATGGCGAACCTCGATGGAGCCCTGATACCCTCCATAAGCGGAAGAGCCTGAAGTATCCTGAATGGCAGCGGGATACCCAGCGATCTTCCGAATATCCGGAGCTCGGGGCCGAGAGCAAGAATGTAGAGAAGGCATATGACAGCCGCGAACCTCCATCCCCGCTTCTTCCATATGAACCAGAACAGGAGCCCCATTACCACCAGCCCCGGACTCACAACACCCTCAGCTGCGTTAGGCATCCAGGATACTTTCGCCGAGAGCCCTATCAGCCTGCCGAACGGACCAAAGGGAGACGGAAGCAGATATGACTGCGGTTCTGCGGACCAGTAAATTGCCTCCCTCCACCCCATCGAAAGTGACCCCATCCTGCCCGGTCCGGTGAACACCATAAGAAGCAGTGCGGCAAGGACAGGCAGCATGGCTGCATAGAGGATCGCTCCGCTCTTCCATCCATACCTGCCGATGAATACTGTGGCTGCAATGGAGATAAGGATGAAGATGAAGAAGAAGGGGCTCTGCATCCCCGCAGCCATCGCTGCGATCCCGAATCCAGTCAGACGCAGAGCTCCCTTATGTGTCAGATATGACCTGCAGAGCCACATGGCGGCAATGAGCGCCCAGCAATTCGCGATCTGGTAGTGCTGCAGCAGATGAGCGGTCCTCGACGGGAGCCAGGCAATTGCGAAGGCAGCGAAAAGCGCTCCTGTTGGAGAAAGTCCCCATGACCTTGCCAGAAGCCAGCCGAAAAGAGCCGTGAGCAGCGTACCAAGAAGCAGGGAGAGATCGTAGGAGAGAACAGGATGGTCGTGTCCAAGGCCAAGGAAAGCAAACAGGAAAGTATCGGTCCAGCCGATGTGCTGATAGACCAGCGAAATACCATCGGGAGGATCCACCAGATCGCAGAACCTCGGATCAGAACCGCTGCCCAGAGCGCGTGAGACCCACCAGAAATGCCAGCTCTCCTCATATACATCCGAGTCCCCTTCTATGAGCGGATCAGGATGCGGGACGCCTATTATTCCCGGGTTACTCTGAAAAACATGCTGAATGTATGGAAACAGCAGCAATGCAACAGCAGCCACGACGATGCCTGACCTGAGCATTCGCTTCATGCCAGAACGCTCATTCGCGGGATTCTGAGCACCATTCGACACTGGCCACCCATCCTTCCCCTTCGAAACTGAGCGTGCTGCCGGAGATCTCGATACACTCTGGAGCCGCCGGGAGAGTCTTGCCGTTCACGGTACCCCGGCCCCAGGCTGTGAGTATTGCTCCCGAAGATCCCTCAGATCCTTCGATGAGAGCTTTTCCGCTGAATCTCCATGAAACAGCCTGCGTGGCGAGGTCTCTCTCGAAACCCTCGGGCACTGGATGCCAGGCAGCGGACAGAGTCATCCGGGATGTATCTGAGGACCTCTGCAAATCTGTACGGGAACTGCTATCCGCCATCTCGATCAGGCGGCCCCAGTCCGAGAGCATTCTTTCTCTCGATCCCACATCATTCGCATACGAGGTTCCGCTGGCAGAAATACTCCTACCCGTTTCGGGTACTTTATGCAGATAGGAGAGCGATGCTGCAAGACCATCCGAACCTGCAGATGCAGGGATGCGTAAGACCGCTTCCGATGGGATGTAAGCGTATGCGCCTGAGTCTGAACATATGCACGGCACTCCTGCACGAAGTATCTCAAGAAGGCTTCCTGAAGTCTCACCGCAGGTGGGATATCTGAAGTCCACCGCAGCATCTGCAACCCGTATCCATTCCTGGTAATCCTTCTCGTCCAGTTTTCCCCTGGCAGTAACCCATTCTGGAAGCTCTGCGGGATAACCGCCGCCAAGCAGCAGAAGACCTGCATCGGGAACCTTCTCCCTAAGCTTCGATACGGCCTTTATGACGACTTCAAGGTTCCTTCCGGGATGACATCCCCCCGCCATCAGTACCGTATACCCAAAGGGTTTCGATCCTGCTGCGAGTTCTGGAAGAGCGCTCAGGGGATGTCCTATCACCATAGAGCGATCGGCTGCAAATGCTGAGGATACCCTGCGAAGAGAGAATTGATTCAGCACCGCCACTGAAGTTGAGTTATGAAGTGTTCTTCCTATAAGCGGATAGGTTTTAAGAAGGGCATCATATTCCAATTCGGTTCTGCCCGGCCTGTCGAACAGAGACTTTATATCCTCGGCAGAGGGTCCGTAGCAGAACTGAAGCTCTCTGAGATACTCTGCCGGCATACCGGCCTTCTCATATCCTTCTCTCAGAACATGGTGCAGGACGGTCTCATGCAGGATACCGGTCCCACCGTAGCGGTAGAGAGCACTCAGTACAGGGAAGCAGTCGAGACTGTTGCCGATGTTGAATATCCTTATGCGCGGTATCTCCCCGGCTTCGCCAAGAGAGCTTATGGGAACAGATCTAATCCCATCCGGAAGAGATCCCGGATCCCCTCCCTCAGGATATGCAACCGTCCAGTCCACCATATGCGAGGTGCCCTCGAGGACCCTCACAGCATAGGTGGCAAGACCGGTCTCCATCGGGGGTATCGGTGTGAACAGCATCACGGGGAGATTCATCCGCTATCCTCCGGGTCTGTCAGACATCGCCCTTCCATACCCTCATCCTGAGGCTGAGGAGCTGCCTGAACATCTCGGTCACTGCGGATAGGCTGACCCATGTAAAGATACTTCCGCGCATTGTCTCGAATGAGACCTGTCCCGCCCTTCTCGGATAGTGGGGAACCGGTATCTGGAGAACTCTGTACCCAAGCCTCCTTGCAAGGAGCAGTATCTCGAAATCGGCCACTCCGCTGGTGGATCTCGGTCTGACTTTCTGAAATATATCTCTTCGGTAGAGCTTGAAAGAAGAGTCAGTATCCTTGAATCCCTCTCCGAACATCGTACAGGCAAGACCGTTATATGCCGCGGAATACAGAAGACGCATCCATGGATCACGCCTTTTTCTTCGGTAGGCGGAGATGATATCGGCCTCATTCCTTCTGGACCATACCTTGTCAAGATCGGCAAGATCGAACTGCCCGTCGCAGTCAGTATAGAAGACCCAGGGCATTATGGAACTCGCAATACCTGTCCTGATAGCACTGCCGAATCCAAGATTCACGGGATGGCTGACAAGTCTGATCCTGTCATCCTCTCTGCCCATCTCCTCGGTGATAGCAGCAGTGGAATCTGTGGATCCATCATCTACGACAATGATCTCCCATTTGTCACATAGCCGCTGGAGAACGTCTCTGGCGCTCAAAACCATGAACCGGACATTCTCTTCCTCGTTGAATGCAGGGAAGAATACTGTGAGCCCCTCGGATACGACTTCACCGGCGTTCATTGATCATGCCCCCTCAAATAACGACCCACGTACGAAAACGGATAATACGCCAATGAACAGGGCAAGTCTACACTTATCTGATATGGAGATTTGGTCGTAGGGCTATTGCTCAGGCAGGATATCGGTGAAAGTGCGGTATCTCTCTCCCGCAGAGAGCGACACAGCCGCTTCCGGGGATTTCGAGCGACCACTGGAGCAGGAAGAGAAGGACATCGCCGCTCCCGTTATCCTTCCTGCGAAGCATCCACTCACCCGTCTCGTTAGTCATGTTTGCAGGAAGTGAGGTTCTCTCGAGAATGACAATACAGAAACTGCAGCCGCTTCGATCGAATACTGAGATGGATTCAGCAACGGTCCCGCCCGGACACACGAGTTCCCATGTCTCTCCGGCGCTGACGGCATCGTCCTCTATCGACCCGGGATAACCAATGGCCCATCCATTATCTGTGCTGATCGGCTCCATGCATGACAGACTGTTCATGATAACTCCTTTCTCTCTCTCCGGTCATATATAGCGGAAATGGAAAGGAATGTAAACACCTGTTTACGTGCTGCTCTAAAGCATGTCCCTTAGGCGGTATAGAACCTCCAGAGCACTCCTGGGGGTCATTGAATCGGGATCGACCTCCCTGAGTTCATCGATCACCGGATGCTCTGGTATCTCCTCTTCTACTGCAAGCTGCAGAGTGAGCTGATCTTCACAGATACCGCCTGGCATCAGGTGTCTCCCTGCCTCGAGGTCGCTGAGGACACGCTTGGCGCGGAGGAGAACCTTTCGCGGGACGCCTGCCATCGAGGCTACATGGATGCCGTACGAGTCATCCGTCCTGCCATCCACGACCCTGTAGAGGAATACAACCCTGTTCCCGGAATCCCTGACGGTCACATTCACATTGGCGACTGCTGCAAGGAGACTGCCGAGAGCGGTCAGTTCGTGGTAATGGGTTGCAAACAGAACCATGGGTCTGTGAACAGGACTCTCATGCAGATATTCAACCATTGCCCATGCGAGTGAAAGACCGTCATAAGTGCTTGTCCCTCTGCCCACTTCGTCGAGTATGGCAAGACTCCACTCAGTACTTGAATTGAGAAGTGCAGCCGCTTCCGCCATCTCGACAAGAAAGGTAGACTGCCCCCTGGTTATCCTGTCGGAGGAACCTATCCTCGTGAATATCCTGTCCACCGGTGAGAAGGTCATGGATGCGGCTGGTACGAAGGAGCCTGCCTGCGCCATCACCACAAGAAGGGCGGCCTGCCGCAGATATGTTGACTTGCCGGCCATGTTCGGACCTGTGACCAGAAGGATCCGGCGCGTATGGTCGAGTTCGAGGGAATTCGGTACACATTCTCCCTGCGGAAGTACGATCTCAAGTATCGGATGCCTGCCGTCAGCAATTGAGAGCCCGGGAGTGCTCGAAAGTAAGGGACGGCAGTATGAACGCTTCACAGCAATGTCAGCAAGACCGCAGAGAACGTCCAGAGCAGCAAGTCTTTTGCCCACACCGCGAATGTCCACAGAGCGCGAAGAGACCTGAAGCCGGAGATTGGCAAACAGCTCTGTCTCCAGCTTTTCAATCTCCTCCGAAGCCCTGAGGACTCTGGCCTCCACCTCTTTCAGATCCGGCGTGATGAACCTCTCGGCGTTCACGAGTGTCTGCTTGCGTATGTAATGCTCCGGAACCTTATCCAGGTTGCTCCTGGAGACTTCTATGTAGTAGCCGAAGACCCTGTTGTATCCGATGGAGAGGCTGGAGATGCCAGTCTCCTCCTTCTCCCTCTCCTCTCTTGCCGTTATCCAGCTCCTCCCGCCCGATCTGACCTCACGCAGCTGATCGAGCTCACTGGAGAAACCAACCCTTATGACCGAGCCATCGGATATCCTGACAGGAGGTGAATCGCTTAGCACAGTATCTATCAGTTCAACGACATCCGGGAGGATATCCTTCCCCGAAAGTCCCGACAGCAGCGCCGAATCCGTTTTCTCCAGGATTGTGGTAAGCCTGGGGAGGTCCTTGAGTGTTTCCGCCACTGCTCTCAGGTCACGCGGAGTGCTTCTTAATGTGCCCAGTTTGCCAGCATGCCTCTGCAGATCGGCCGTATCCAGGAGAATGCCCCTGAGGTCACGAAGGGCATCCCTTCTTTCGGTCAGCCATTCCACAGCATCATGTCTCCCGGTAATGACCAGAGGATCTCTGGGCGGAGATGAGAGCCATTTCCTCCATTCGCGGGTTCCTGCAGGAGTCACGGTACCATCAGTGCTGTCGGCCAGGATACCGGATTCCTCACCAGGTGCGGCTTCAGTTATCGAAAGAGCCCTTGCGCTCCCCCTGTCAAGGATGAGCGAGTCCTCTCTCCGATACATCCCCGCGAAACTCAAGTGGGATACTGCCGTCCTCTTCGTGTCCTCGATATATGTGAGCAATGCTCCAAGCGCGTTCAGCGCGGGACCGTCACCCGTTAAGCCCAAACCCTCGATGGATGAGATCTCCAGCACTGACCGTACCTTTTCCGCAGCTGCATCGGACTGGAATTTCCAGTCCTCCAGAACAGTGAGTTCGGAACCGTACGGGGAATTGAACTCGAGACTCCCGGCGGCAAGTATCTCCCGAGGAGTGCGCCTTGCTACCTCAGCCGGCATAAGACTGGAATTCAGTTCGGTCGTCTCGATATCTCCGGTTGAGAGATCGCAGAATGCAAGTCCGGCTCTGTCACCCGCAAGATGGACCGCGCAGAGGAGGAGGACAGACCTTTCATCCAGAGCTGAACCGCTGACAAGAGTTCCGGGTGTTACAACTTCTATTACTTCCCGCCTGACGAGACCTTTGGCGGTCGCTGGATCCTCGGTCTGCTCACATATGGCGACTCTGTAACCGGCCTTTACCAGTCTGGAGAGGTAGCCGTCCAGTGCGTGCCAGGGAAAACCGGCCAGAGGGATGCTCTCCCCGGTTGACTTGCTCTTCGACCTTGCAGTCAGAGTTATGCCCAGTACCCTCGATACTGTACGTGCATCCTCCCTGAAGGTCTCGTAGAAATCACCCATTCTGAAAAGGAGTATCTCGTCTCTGTGCTCCGCCTTGATGCGATCGAACTGCTCCATCATCGGTGTCTTCATGATATCGTGAGCCCAATCGCGAAATCAGCCAGCTCCCTGGGAACGATTGTCTTACGGCAGAGTTCACTGCCGCTGTCGCACCGCGCAGCGCCGTGTCTATGACATGGCCTGCAGTTCAGGTCCGCTCCCATGAATATCCCCGGCATATCCGCAGGCCAGAATCCAAGTGCAGGTGATGTGGAAGTGAATACGACGACTGTAGGAATGCCGAGTGCCGCCCCGAGATGTGCAGGTCCGGAATCCGGCGAGATCAGGATGTCCAGTGCTTCAATATCGCAAATAAGCGTGTCGATATCTCCAGCGCCCGCACGGATGACTATACCTTTCCTTCCCGCAGATGATGCGGCTTCCTGCGCCTCCTGCAGATCATCGATACCGCCCAGCAGGACAACTTCTGCCTCATGTACATCTGTGAGGATCCTGCACAACTCTGCCACGACATCCTGCGGGATCGATTTCATGGACCATCTGCCGCCAACTACGATACCGGCAAGCATCCCCCCCTCCCCGCGCGGATTTCGTCTCTCGAGTCTCGGGACAGAGCTTCCTTCGACACCGGCAACGTTCATGAAATCAAGACTGCGAAGGGGCATGACCAGTTCCTGCCCTTTAAGTATCGCGCTCCTGAGCTTCCTGTCCGTGCGGAACCTCGCATCTGTCCGATTTCCCGGAAGCACGAGTCTTGTAGCGAGACTGTTCTGAAAATCAATGTATCTCTCAGCTCCGGATGCGGCAATAACACGCCTCAGTTCGGTCAGACCTCCAGCCCTCCCTGCTGTCTGCGGCTCGATGCCTCCCGGCATCCTGCGCACGATGGGGGCGTACTCGGGACGTGTAATGAACAATACGCGGTCTCCGCGTTCACTGAGTGCTGTCGCGGAAGGTTGAGCCATGATGATGTCTCCAAGTGAGTGCAGCCTCAGAATGCAGGTAATGTCATTCATCTGAGAACTGCAGGTCATAGAGACGTCTGTATCTGCCATCGGAAGCCATGAGTTCGAGGTGCGTCCCTTCCTCCAGGATCCGTCCCTGGTCGACATACAGAATGCGGGAGGCTTTGGCGATAGTGCTGAGCCTGTGAGCAATGACGAGAGCGGTGCGTCCCTCGATAAGTCCGTCTATGGCTCTCTGGACCTGTCTCTCCGAGTGGGTATCCAGGGCGGAGGTGGCCTCGTCGAATATCAGGATATCGGGGTCCTTGAGAATTGCTCTTGCTATCGCAAGTCTCTGTCTCTGGCCGCCCGAGAGTCTGGCTCCCCGCTCCCCGATGACAGTTTCGAGACCAAGGGGCATCTCATCGATGAATTCCAGGGCATTTGCCGCTTTCAGGGCTTCCCTGATCTTTTCATCCGAAAGAGATCCCTCACCGTAGGCGATGTTGCTCCTGATGGTATCGTTGAAGAGAACGGTCTCCTGGGTGACAACCCCGAGACTCCGCCTGAGACCATGCAGATCGAGCGTTCTCAATTCGGTTCCATCGATCTCGATTGAGCCGGCGTCAGGATCGTAGAATCTCGGTATCATGTCGGCTATCGTACTCTTGCCGCCGCCGCTGGGTCCAACGAGGGCTACGATATCCCCCTTGCCGATCTCGAAGCTCACGCCGTTCAATACGGGTATGCCCTCTTCATATGAGAACTCCACATCATGGAACCGTATCCCCCGGCGAAGTCCGTCAAAGGGTATCGGGTTATCAGGCTGAGTGATAGCCGACTTCCTGTCCATCAGGGCAAAGACCCTCTCCGCGCATGCAATGCCGGTCTGAATTCTGGTATTCGCCCTGCTGATGGTCTTGATGGGATTCATCATCGATAGCGAGGCTGCAAGGAAGACAAGGAATCTGCCTGGAGTGAGTGAACCGCCAGAGAGAATGGCAGCTCCTCCGAACCACATGATGGCTCCGCTTGCCATGGCGCCCATGAACTCGGTCACGGGTCCTGCAAAGGCTCTCTCCCTCTGAAGGGAAGTCTCTGTTCTCCTGTGAACACTGAGAAGGTCGTCGAATCTTTTCGATTCGAATTTCTCCATTGCGAAAGCCTTCACTATGCGGATGCCGAATATGGTCTCCTGGAGAATAGAGGAGAAATCAGCAAGCCGCTCCTGCGCCGTATGCGTCTTCTTCCTGAGTCTTCTCCCGAGAATGAGTATGAAGAGAATTGCAGGCGGGAAGACGAGTAATGTAAACAGGGCAAGTTTCCAGGAGGCCCACAAGGCAAGAGTAAGGTAGACCAGGAGAAGTACTGCCTGCCTTGGAACACTCATGAGCATTTCGGTGAGAGCCCAGTTCATGCTTCCGACATCGGCCGTGAATCGCGCAATGGTGTCACCGGACCTGCCCGTGGAGTAGAAGGACATATCCAGGGACAGCAGGTGTCTGTAGAGACTGCTCCTGATATCGGTGATCACCCCCTGCTCCGCCCTGGCAAGGAAGAAGACCTGCAGAATGCTGAGCAGATTCTTAAGTAGAACGAATGTAACGAGCATGACTATCACGGCGAGAAGTACCTGTGAGGGTTTTGCTGTCTTCAGGCTCTCGCTCACGCCTGAGACGACCCTGCCTCCAGCCTCCACTGCGGTACCCACCCGCACGCGGAGCAAAGCGGACCCGAATTCCTGGAGACTCTCCCCCACGTTCTCACTTAACGCTTCAGCAAGCGTGGGAGCATCATCACCCGCATCGTCTCTGCCGAGGACATCGTCAAACAGCGGAAGGATCATCCCGAGTGAAGCCCCACTGAAGAATGCAAACAGCAGCATGCTGAGAGCGGCTCCGAGGAGCCACTTCCAGTAAGGCCGGGCGAACGAGAGTATCCGAAGAGCGGTTCTTCTTTCTTTCATTGCAGACACTATCTTCTCTATAAAGATGTCCGTGGTCAAGGAATGCGAACCCCTGGAACTAATCCTGCTCCTATTGCTATATTCGGTGTGTGGAGAAACTCCAACACCTGAAAGGTGACTCAATTGACCGGACGGATCATCACGGAGAAGCGGAAGACCAAGGACCCCAGGTCCGATTCGCAGCTCATGATAGACCTCTGCGACGGGGATGAGGACGCTTTCTCGGAAGTCATCAGAAGATTTCAGGCACCGATCTATTCACTCCTTATCAGAATGCTCGGAAACGAGGAGGACGCGCAGGAACTCCTTCAGACCACTTTTTTCAGAGTCTACAAGTACCGAAGCAACTTCGACACTGAAAGAAAACTCGTCACCTGGATATTCACCATCGCCAGCAATCTGGCCAAGAAGGAGTGGCGCAGGAGGTCCCGCTGGGTCAACGTACCTCTTGAATACGTCAATCTCACGAGTCCCGTAAAAACCGCTCCGCATTACGATGCGGGCAGGATCGAGCTTAAAGCCTCTATCGAGGAAGCTGTTGGTCACCTTCCCCCTCATTACAGGGAGCCCTTCCTCCTTCGCGAGATGGAGCAGATGAGCTATGAGGAGATAGCAGACATCCTCGGTATCCGCCTCGGAACTGTCAAATCACGGATAAACAGGGCACGAGCACACCTGAGGAATTCACTCGAAGACGTATGGGAAGAGTGGAAATGAAGTGCAACAGAGCGCTCAGACTGATCAGCTCCGTCATTGACGGCAATGCTTCAGCCAATCAGCAGAGACTGCTGAACTTCCACCTCATGGGATGCAGTTCCTGTCGAAAGGCCTACACAATGTCCAGGGACATCTCCAGACTGACCAGAGAGCTCCCCGCCCCGTCACCTCCAGCGACTCTGGAAACAGATGTCATGCGCATGATCAGCCGTGAGACTGCTGAAGTTCCCACCGGAAAACGGCATTTCAGGGCATCCCTCCTCGCAATACCTGCTGCTGCCGCTCTCATCGTTCTTGCTGTTTCCATCTCTCCCCTGGCCTCCACAGGCAGCTCGGCACCCAGATCCCTTGCTCTTTCATCCAGCATGCCCCCAGGCATGAAGGTCATGTCGGCAGATCGCAGCACCGCAAAATCGCGGGTCAGGACCGTGCCTCTGTCAGCCTATTCCAGGCAGGCGAACCTGATATCCTTCTGATCATGATCAGGCACATTTTTTTAATAATCATTCTCACTGTGACAGCCCTTGCAACGCATCCTTCCGATCAGGTCTTCACACTCAGGGTCGAGGAACCCCCAGGATCCATCGAACTCTCAACGGTTGTTGCCATCTCACCGAGCTGTGCCGTTACCCTCGCCGTCTTTCTCCCATCAGCACCTGTCAGTGTTGAAACACCTGAAGGGGTCTTCATCCCTGATTCCATCGTGGTCTCTCAGGATCTCGGTCTTTTTGTGCTCCTCTTCGATGAGGATGTTTTCCCCCTCAGCCAGATGCCCTCTGATGCAGCACCTCCCCAGGGTGAACCTCTGGTCATTGTCGGGCAGGGATTGAGCGGACTTCTCACTGTTGAGGGATCAACTGTAGAGAGGTATCCTGACGGCGCGATACTTGTTTCCGCTCCCCTGATCGAGGGGCTTATGGGAGCTGCGGTATTCGACAGCAAGGACCGGTTCATAGGCATAATAACCGGGGTGATAGAACCTGAGTCATCCATCCTCAATATCAATGAATCCCATGAATACCTGGTTCTCTACCCGACACAGATCTGGTACATGTGGGCTCAGCTGGCTTCTGCTGACATCAGCATCAGCGCTGAACCCTTCGGAGTGACGGCCATGTCCAGTATCTCACTCAATGAAAACAGACCTTCAGGGATACAGCTGCTCTCCGTAACAGATGGCAGCGAGGCATGGAACATCGGTTTCCGGCCAGGCGACCTGATCACTCGGATCGATCATATCCCCGTTTATCATCCCGAGACCCTCAGGGGGCTCAGGCTCCTCTCGGAGGATACTCTGACCGCAGTGGTCTGGTGCAGAAATGGCGAACGTACGGTATTCATACCGCCATCCAGTGCTCACGACAGGTGAGAAGGATAACACAGACACTCCGATGATCAGTTGCTGATCACTATCACTTTCCGGCTCTCTGAGAGCCCTCCAGCATGAAGGACCTGTATCAGGTAGACTCCGTTCGGGACGGGGGCTTCATTCGCTCCAGTTGTGTTCCAGTAGATCCGGTGCTCCCCCGGGGTCAGGTAGCCGTTCCCGATCTCCATCACCAGTCTCCCGGCCAGATCGTATACGAGAACTTCGGTCAGACCTCCATCCACAGTGATATCGATCGCAGCGTACCCCTGCCTCACCGGATTGGGGAATGGATATGAGACATGCAGATATCCTCCGGAAGGGGAACCGCCCGAGTTGGATGCCCCTGGGGTCGGGATCTCCATGAGTTCCCATTGTCCTGTGCCATCAGGTATCCTGCCGTAGGACAGGTCAGTACCCACCCTCCCGAAACGAACCGAATCAAGCAGATTGAGGTCGTCCGAACCTGTTGTATCAGGGATCTCGCACGAGATGTAGAGACTGTCATTCTCACCCGAGAGACGCCATGGAACATGGAGTCCCTCCTGCCACCACTCACCATCCATCCAGACCAGCAGGAAACCTCCCGCAGGCACTTCAGTACCCGCAGGTAATCGGTAGCCGGACAGGATATCAGGATATTCGGAAAGGTGGATCCAGCCAAGGTCGAAGTCGAAGCCGGTACCGTTGTATATCTCCAGCCAGTCATCAAACTGACCGTAGCCGTCTGCTATGGTTATGTCGTTCACACTCTGGATCTCGTTAAGTCTGAGCCCTTCCAGGTTCTGCGGGAAGAATCCCCTGCCCATGTCCGATCGTGTGCGATCGGGATCTGTTCCCGCCGGGTCACCGGCATCGATGCATGGAGAGGAAGAAGAGAGTATGCAGAGGTCCCCTCCCCATGAGTCGAAGAGCGGATCTCCGGCAATATTCCCGATTCCAGGTACTGGAGCAGTTCCGCCCGTGAGTGAGTATGTGATGGAGATATCGGAGCTGTTCTCAATCGAGATATCCTCTTCGTTCTCCCATATGATCATCCCATCAACCACGAAATGTCCACCGCCGTATCCGGATGTCTTTTCATATGCCCTCAGACCGGTTATGCAGTCTGTCACCGTAGTTCCCTCGATAACGGCATGCGAGCCGTCCTTAACGGATATACCCTCGTAGCAGTCAGTGATGAGGGAGCCGCTTATCTCGATATGCGATGTAACCGACCCGGCGGAAGTGTTGATGCCGACCGAGACCCCTTTGTCCTCGATGCCGCTGATGAAGACATCTTCCAGAATGACATCGCTTCCATTCAGATCTACGCCATCCCCCTCGATATTGAATATCCTGCATTCCGAGACGACGAAGCTCCCTCCCCTGCAGTTCTGGAACTCGATGCCGTCATGCCAGCTTGCCGGAGGATCAACCATGTTGCCGAATTCGCATCCGGTTATAAGAGCACTCTCCCCATCCTCCATGAAGAAGAGTTCTCCAGTATTCCAGCCTGTCACTTCGCAGCTGTCCATGACGATGCTGCCTTCAAGGAGGTTGATGCATCGTGCATTCGCGGTGAATGTGCAGTTATCCAGTGTTATTGCGGCGTACCTGCCTTCAAGGCATGCACCATCGTCCCCCGACGGCTCGTAACCCGAGGAAGCCCTGAAATCGGCATGTCTGATCTCCGCGGTTCCGGTTACCCGAAGACCTCCCCAGGGTCTCGAGGGATCATCTGCGGTTACCAGCACAGGCGCACTCTCCGCTCCGTCCATCCGCAGAGTGCCTCTGCAGAGGATATCCACACCTTCCAGCAGACGGATCTGGACTCCCTCTTCAACAAGAAGCTGTGATCCATCTGGAATGGTCAGATCCGAGATCACCAGGTATGGAGAGCCGGAAAGAGTAAGGACGGTGGTGCCGGAGATGGTTCCCGAGAGCGTGCTGAAGCTCCCGTCCACGGTCAGTGGATTCCAGTGATCGTATGCTTCCGTTCTTCTATAGTTCTCACCTGCGGCCTCTACCCACCATATGAAGTTCCCGTCTGGGAGCCCTGTAAATGTAAAGCATGTATCGACAAGACCGTATACCTCGAAGAAAGTCGAATCCGGATGCCCCAGCTTCGTCGTGATGTGGACGCTGTATGTCACCGCCCCGCCGGAGGCGACTTCTGCAGATTCCCACCAGATGTAATGATCTCCGAGTGAAGTATCATCCATCTGCCATGCTCGGAAGGGTCTGACATCATCATCGTACTGCTGGCGCAGGCTCACGATCTTGTTCGGGATGCGAACATCCCTCAGAACACTGACGTATTCATGGAATTCCTCGGGGGTGACATCGTCAAGCAGATCAGCCTCGACAGCATCCGTCAGGACCGTTTCAAGAGAATCAATATATGGACCGAGGAAATCACTGTTGAAGACCTGTGATGATATCTCCTCCATCCTCTCGAAGTAGAGGTCGAGGAGCACCGGATCAAGCAGAACCTTCTCAAAGAGCGCGTTGTCATACCAGAATGCATTGACACCGGCTGTGTATGCCCTGGTTATCCAGTCGCCGAAGGTCTTGTCAACATCCCATGGCAGCATCTTCCATAAGCCTGTGCCGCGGATATCCCTGTACATGTAGTAATTATGGTAATAAGTGCTGTAGTTGCTGGTGAGTGTATTTACTGCAACGATGGTAAGAAGGCTGTTGATGTCCAGATACTCTCCCGCATCCAGATGCATCCTCTCCGGATCGACGGTGTCCAGGAAATCGATCAGCTCGTAGAGATCGTTCCATCCCTCGGATTCATTTGTCTTCTTGGACCAGAAGGCTTCGACATCATCATACCGTGAGAGACATGCTCCATCTACCGCCGCCTTGTACAGATTGCCCTGCGGATCCAGCCCGTTCTCGAGTAGGAACTGCTCATCGACAGGTTCTGCCCTGACATAGAGCCCCATGTAAATGTCGTTCACGTAGAACATTGCATGGTCGATCGAGAAACATGGGTATTCCAGCTCCTCCATTATCCGGGCAAAGAGCCAGGAATGCATATAGGTTCCATCCTCATACTCGGAGTTGAAGTTCCACTCCGTTCTGCCCTCGAGGGGGCTGAGGGCAGAAGTTGTGATCCGGTACGACTTCTTTGGATATCCCCTGGAGCTGTCTCCCCGCAACCGTATTCTTGAATCGGTGAAAACACTGTCACCAAGTATCACAGTGCAGTCGATCTCGATCTCCTCTGACCAGTTCTGCTGCATATCATCGAATTCATCCTGGTCACAGTAGATCATGTAAGCTGGAAGCTGCGCTCCGGCAGCTGTGAATGTCAGAATCAGCAGCGATATCACCGATCCGAGGGAGAACTTCATATCTCGCCTTTCACGAATAAAGGGAACAGGCGGAATATGCCTGTACGCACACTCCGAGTACAGCGCTCCTGTCTCCTTCTATTCACCCGATACCTGGATCCGGACCTTTCTCGAACGTGGTCTGTTGTCATGGTCCACTACGACTACCTGCTGCCATGTTCCAAGGATCGGTCTTCCTTCTGAGACCGGGATCGTGATACCCGGCCCCATCAGCGCAGCCCTCAGATGGGAGAACCCGTTGTCATCCCCCCATGTCTCGGAGTGCCTGGAGCGCATATCCGCCGAAGCTATTCCTTCGAGAAGTTCCTGCAGATCCAGAACAAGCGCCGGTTCGTACTCCAATGTCGTCACCGATGCCGTTGACCCGATGCAGGTTACGCAGACGGTACCCTCAGAGATCCCTGACATTCCGACAACTCTTTCAACCTCACGACTGATATCGATCACATCCGAGAATCCCTTTGTCGGGATCTCTATGGTCTCTCCGTGTTCCACTTTCACCTATCCAAATCCGGAGCGCTTCCGCAAGGAAGCACGGAGGTCTTTTCGGGCTCATTTCCAGCTGACCGGGAGTACCTGCTCCCGGATACCGAACAAAGATAATGAATATCCGATTCCATTCCAGGCGTGAGCTTTGAAATGTACATTGTAGTGGAAACTGCAAAAAGGGATATCGAATGACTTTAATGAAAATCCTGGCCAGATCCATCGATCCTGCCGCGGAGGCGGAACTGCACCCTTCCGGGTGGACCTGACCAGGAATTGCTGAGAAGCGTAGAGAGCTCTGAGCGTCAGTCTGAGGTTACTTCGATATCACCTGACACGGTGCAGACATACACCTTGCACTCACCCTCGCCGAACTCGGCATAGCTCCCCACGAGTTCAGTGATAACAGCTGCACCTTCGAATCCTTCGAGATCTATCACACCATTGAGGCTCTCTATGCTGATCATGGCGCATCCCTCGGGAATACTGAGCTCAATATTACCGTTGACAGTCTCGACATCAAGATCTCCGTCAAGAGTCTCGATCGACCCGTGAATACTCCCGTTCACAACCTCTGCACTGCTGATCCCGGGACAGTCATCGAAGTAAACCGTGCCGTTGACTATCTCGGCCGCTACGGCTCCATCGATACCCGAGGCGGATATGTCACCATTAACGACAGCAATGACAACAGAACCCGGGCAATTCTCTGCAGCGATCTCTCCATTCACTGTCTCGAGTATACATTCGAGAGGAATGTCGGATGGAACGGCAACGAATATCTGCACTTCCGCATCGACATCGCCTTCATCCGGCCACTCGCTCCAGATGGTGAGACCATCGCTGTCATCGTGAAGGACCTGAACCGTTCCTGCGTCATTTTCATCATCGTAAGTGATGAACCACTCGACCTCTACATTCGGGGAGTCCCCGGTCCGCAGGACAATATCACCGTTGATGTTCTCAACGATGAGAAGCTCGCTGTCCTCTGGAGGAACTGACAGCGTTCCGCTCTCCTCCGCCTCTGCGAAGACCGAACCTGCCGCAAGAAGCACGATTGCCACAGGTATTATAGATCTGGATATTGACAGCATGAGAACCTCCCTGAAAATGATTGAGTATCAGTCACATCGACTTACATCAGTGACACAATACTATTTCCAGAGGCCTCGTCAAATTCTACACCATGACTGTGGGTTTTTGCCGTGATACTGCTTACAGGTCAGTGTCTTCTGTATGCAGATGGCGGTAGGGGAACCCTTCTCGGCAGATCGCCGAAATGGAAGATATCCACTCCAGCGACCGTCTCCCCGGGAGAGACGCTGACCTCCTTCATCGAGAAATCCTCGATAGGCAGGACACCGGTGATATCGCCTCCAAGGTAGTACGATCCAAGACTCTCATCGGTAAGGGTGCCTGCCTTCGTCCATGCATAGACGATGTAGTTGCCTGGAGCGGATACTTCGAGGCCGTACGACAGAATTACAGGAGAGCTGTTCGTCTCAGCAAAGAAGATGTCGCCTGTCAGGGTATTTTCCGCATAGACCACCATTGGCGGCACCCAGTCCGATGGATACCCGAGGTCGCCTCTTATAATGCCCGTCGCAGGGGTAAGCGAAGTCTCTCCCCTGAGGTCAGACCTGCATCCTGAGAGCGGAAGCAGAAAAAAAAGAACGAGGAGAAGCGGAAGCACTGCGCATCTGAAGCGGTAATTCATCTCTACCTGCTTTACTGATTTGAATTCAATGCATGCTGCATCAGTATACCTGACTGATCCTATTCCTTACCGCTCCAGCAGTATGTGCAGAGTTTCTCTCCCGGTATGCCGATCGCTTCGATCAGGTCATCGAGTCTCTGGTAAGCCAGTGTCGTCAGTCTGAGTCTCTGGCGGATCCTCTCTATCATATCGGCATACTTTTCCGAATCGGGATCAAGGTACTCGGGAGGAACATGATCACCCGTACCCTCGAGTTCCCTGACCGCTCTTCTGCCGGCCAGGTCCATAAGTGACCTCGACCTTGAGAAGTTCAGGTACTTGCATCCGAAGAGCAGCGGCGGACATGCCGGACGCATGTGGATCTCTGCCGCCCCTGCGTCAAACACCCTTCTGACGGTATCCTGGAGCTGAGTGCCTCTTACAATGGAATCCTCACAGAAGAGAAGTCGCCTATCCTGAATGAGATCCCTGATGGGTATCAGCTTCATCCTGGCCACTAGATCACGCTGTCCCTGATCCTGCGGCATGAAGCTGCGCGGCCATGTGGGGGTGTACTTTACGAATGGACGCCTGTATGGGATGCCGGCCTCGGTCGCGTATCCGATTGCATGAGCAGTCCCGGAATCAGGAATACCCGCAACGATATCCACTTCAGTATTATCGCGTCTGGCTAGGCAGGCGCCGCACCTGTTTCTGCAATCCTCGACATTGACGCCTTCGTAATCCGATGCGGGGTAGCCGTAGTAAACCCACAGGAAAGAACATATCTGCATCGTATCCCGCGGCTCCCTGAGGGTCTCATATCCATCAGAATTGACTCTGACTATCTCTCCTGGCCCAAGAGTGTGACGATGTTCGAAGTCAAGATTGGGAAGCGCGCAGCTCTCAAGTGTAACTGCCCAGGTCCCATCCTTCCTGCCGAGTTCGACAGGCGTTCTGCCGTATCTGTCCCTTGATGCGTAAATGCCCTCTCTTGTCAGGAGAAGAACCGAGCATGAGCCCTCGACCTCTTCATGGACTCTCTCCAGTCCAGCTGCGAATGTGTCCTCCTGGTTGATGAGGGTCGCAATGATCTCAGTCGGGTTGATCTCACCCCCGCTCATCTCAGAGAAGTGCCCCTTCCTGTCGAAGACACTCTTCACAAGGTCATCGAGGTTCTGGACAACTCCAACGGTGACAATAGCGTAACGTCCCAGATGAGAGCCGATTATCAGAGGTTGGTCCTCGAAGTCACTGATGACCCCGATGCCGAGTCTGCCGGACATCTTCGTGATATCCTCTTCGAACTTCGACCTGAACTGTGAGTTTGTGATATCGTGTATGTAGCGATCGATGGCACTAGGACTCATGACAGCAAGACCACCGCGCATGGTCCCCAGGTGTGAGTGGTAATCGGTTCCGTAGAATAGATCCTGAGTGCAGTCCGTTTCGCTGACTACACCGAAAAAGCCCCCCATCGCAGCCCCCTCCGATTAATTGGGAAGTATCCAAGAGTCAAATCTATGAAGTAAGAGCGCCCGTGCAAGCCGTATACTCCCGATCAACTGCTACAGTCTGATCTGGAAGTATACAGGAGACACTGCCGTGTTGGACGCCTTTATTCCGAAGAGACACACCTGACATATGGCAAAACTGGACACCACATATATCTCTGATGAATCATATTGACTGCCAATCAGTCGATGAGAGCCCATGAGCCTCCCATGTGCAGGCAATTCACAACATGCAGAGCTGATTCAACAGTGATATCCAAGCCCTCTTGACATACCCTTCCCCCTAATGAAGTAATTTAACCGAAGATAAAATTCACCGAGGATCTGGACATCTCAATGACCGGAGGGACTTCATGCGATACGGGATATTGGCGTTAGTCGTGCTTGCAGTCATGGCTCTGGGCCAGGAGCTGAACAGTACCGATATGGAAGCTGTCGGCTCTGAGACCGAGCAGGAGATCACTGCCCCCTCCAGCATCGAGGTCAACGAAGTTTTTAGGGCGGAGACTGTAGAGGAACTTGAAGCTTCCCTGACAGATGGTTACCCTATGCCCTGGCTTGCTGAGATCCTCAACGATGAGAGCATTCCGGAGGAGGACCGGTACTGGCTGGATTGCAGGGTGAGGGCAGCGATTGCAAGAGACCTGCACATGTTCTACGACAGAGATGGAAATCCGGTTCACATCGATGCGGATTACATGCATCCGGGTGAGGACTACTGGCGAGAGCATCTTATTGTGAATCCACCAGGCGTCGAGTTCATGTACGATTCACCGAATCAATCCTCGGATCTTCCATATATGGAGACCACATCCCAACCGGGGTACATACTGAATCTGTACGGTGAGAAAGTCGGCGATATCGCCATCACTCGTGATAGGGTGTGGCTCGCCCGGGATGCAAGTGTGGGGATCACTCGCACAGGTCATTCTTCTGGTGGAAGTACGCTTGATCATGCCTGCTTCCTGTATCCCGACGGGTGTCGACCTGACAGATCCCACACCATCTTTGGAGGATGATGCTGCAGAGGATGTATTCTGTGTCCGTACAGGTTTTGTGACGTTTGTTGATTGGTCGATAAATGCAACGCCTGATACAATCAGGCAGTCCTGTTGAAGTGCGGATCTTCGATCTTGCAGGCAGGCTTATGTGGGCTGATATGGCAGAGCCTTCATCTGAGGTCTTCTGGAATGGCCGCAGCGGGTCAGGTATCAGAGTACCTGATGGCCTGTATCTGGTGCAGTATATGCCCGGCATGAGCATAAGCACCGGCAGGCTCATAGTTTCCGGGGAATGACAGGTCTGACAAGTCGCTAGTGTTCTATGATAGAGAATGCCCCGTCCCCGAAAGGGGGCGGGGTTTCTCTCCGTTCGAGTGCGGAACACTTGGGGGCAGCAAAGATGCTCCCACTGCTACTGATTCCAGTCCAGGATTGGTCAGAACTGTGAGATGCAGCATCTGCACCCTGGATTAGTCTTTTAATTGAAATGATTGTCAGGTCTGAATTGATCTCAGGGTAGTGTGATCACGCCATGATACTACCGATGTGCCGGTTCTCTCATATGAGCGATCTCCCCGTAAACAAGGAAAGAGTCATGCTGGGAAGCGAGGTTCTTCCACCAGGTGAGGCTCTTGAAAGAATCGGCAGTGACTGTCTGTCCCGATTTCATTTCAACTGGAACGAGGTTGTCTCCCCTGTCAACAACTACATCAACTTCATGACCGGCTCGGTCTCTCCAGAAGTGAAGGTTGCTTCTTCTGCCTGCATTGTATCTGACCTTCAGCATTTCAGAAATCATCAGGTTCTCGAAGAGAGGACCTCTCATGGCTGAAAGATTCATTGCTCTTTCCGTTTCTATGGAGAGAAGCCATGAGGCTAGACCGGTGTCATGGAAATACAGTTTCGGGGATCTGATCAGCCGCTTCCGGAAATTCCTGTGATGCGGACGGAGGAGGAACACAATGTAGCAGACCTCAAGAAGGGATATCCATTCTTTCGCCGTATTGTGGGTTATACCTGCGTCAGCTGCTATGCTCGAAAGATTCACCAGCTGGCCTATCCTTGCTGCGCATAGTGCCACAAACCGCTGGAATACAGTCAGATCTCTCACATTGATCAATCTACGTATGTCCCGTTCAACATAGGATCTGATATAGTTGCCTGCCCATATACCGGGGTCAAGTGCCCTATCATGCACAGGGGGGTACAATCCGGTGTATAGAATGCCATCAAGAGTGTACGAAGGAGTGGCTGAGGATATTTCAGACAGGCTAAATGGCAGCAGCTCAAGATGAGCTGCTCTACCAGCCAGGCTCTGGGTCACGCCGGAAAGAACTCCGAATCTTTGATTACCAGTAAGAATGAAACGACCGGAACTATTGCCGAAGTCAATTCTCTCCTGCATGTAGGACAATAGATCGGGACAGTGCTGAGCTTCGTCGAAAATAGCTCCATCTGTATAACGATCAAGAAACAGTCTCGGATCCTCATTTGCTGAAGCACGGGTATCAAGGTTCTCCAGAGAAACGTATTCCATATTCGGAAATGCACTTCTCGCAAGCAAATGTGCTAATTGTCAATGCAATTCTCAACCCGCACGATATAGGGCTGAAGCCAGTCTGTATAGGCTTCGAGAGCAATGCGCTTATCACAGTATATTGGGATTTCGATCGGGAAGACTGAAGTACAGACCTTATCCTCGATACTCGCCCCTGCGCGAGGGATTCTCACGCTTTCTCCAAAATAAGTGGGGGAGCAAAGATGCTCCCCCTCACCAGAAGGTTCGTGACCTACTCCGGTATCGGAAGGCCGTCCATGAAGCTGTCGATCGAGGTCTTGACCTCGGTCATCTCTCCGTCAATCGTGTCAGTTAGAGCTGTGATCTCGGCCCTTGCATCGGTCAGCTCGGCCCTCAGAAGATCTATCTCAGCCCTTAATTCAGTGACTCCGGGCACCTCTGACTCGGACAATTCACCCAGTTTGGTCGAGACATCGTCCAGCACAGCCAGATCGGGAATGAGATCTCTCAGCCCCTCAGTAGAGGAGATTATCTCATCAAGCTGCACCTGCACGTCGGCAATGATATCCAGACCGGGGATCTCGATGTCAGGGAGATCGACATCGGGTATGGCCGGGGGATCAGGAACGCCGAATGCACCGGCAGTCGCAGCGAGTCCTAGCAGAAGAATCGTGCTTATCAGTTTCATGACTGCATCCTCTCAAGTGAATGGTTACCGGATGACACTATCACCTCCGGGTGTCAGTGTAAACCTGTGTATGAAAATGAGAGTCTCAGAATCGCATTCAATGCCCGATGTCGGTCATGAGAATGGAGATCAGAAAACAGGTAAAACTGATTCGATCAGAATATCTGGTAATCGACCAGTTCCTGCATGGCAGTTCGCCTGAACATGATCTGGTCATTCGAGGTCTCTGTAAATGACTTGACCGGTCCCACATCAGGGGCGTACCAGATCTCCCATAACAGATCCTCCGGACCCGGATAGTCATCTATTACTTCTCTGGTTGAGGTCATCCGAACGCAAATGCAGTTCTCGAAAGAGCCTGCAGGGAGTTCGAGAGTAATACCGGCTGAGACGATCTCCGCTCTTACAGCGACACTGCTGTCAGCTCTAGAGACGGTCTCCCACGATGTGCCTTCCTCAAGCGGGCTCTTAAGGTAGATCTCACCTTGAACATTGTCCATTTGATCGTAGATGGTCATTGAGGCCTCGGAGAGACTGATGTAGTAGCCGTAGGCTACGCCATGATCCTCCATAAGCCTGACCATCCATGAAAGGTGACCGTTTGTCTCGGAGTTCTCCTCGAACATCACTTCACTGTAACGGAGATCCCTCTGGGATTCGATTTCCATCCCACCAACGTATTCGTATATCTCCACCTCGTACTCCCACCAGTTGCCGACTGTGAGGGGCATATACTCTTCAACTCCGCTGCAGGAGCATAACAGTAGAAGTGCAGCTGAGATCGCGGCTAATACACTGATTTTAAGGGAAGAGTTCAAATGATGGCCCCTCTGGAAAATGCGGAGGAAAAGAGAATGGGGCGGCTGTGAAGCCGCCCCATTCAGCACGGAATAGTATCAGGTACTATCTGCGCTCGTTGGCGAAGTCGACCCTGATGTTCCTGCCGTCAAGCTCGGTCTCGTTCATCGCATCCAGGGCAGCGCGTGCGCTGTCCGGGCTGTCGAAGGTAACAAAACCGAAACCGCGGGAACGGCCAGTGTCACGGTCATGGATGACCTTGGCCTCTGTGACGTTGCCGAACTCGGCGAAAGCGTCATTGAGAGACTGGTCGGTGGTATCCCAGGAAAGGCCGCCAACGAATAACTTGCTACTCACAACTCACTCCTCTTCTGAGGGCATCTGCCCTCCGGACCCGGGTCCTTTTTTAACCCGGTGCTTCGGGGGATCCGAAGCGGATTCTCCGGCACACCGCCGGAATGCGTGACCAATATCGATCACGACTTAAAGATTACAATGTCGGATAGTTGGTGAACAGACTCTCGTATCGGAGAAGTAAGCTACCTCAACGCAACAACTGTAATCAACACCGGTAACATAGGGACTCTTACCCTGAGGTCAAGTCATAACAATCGGTTAGCTTCCTGCTTGCCAGTATGGATAACACAATCACCGGGAAAGCAGCCAGGTTTCTGCATCCTCCCTGGTTGAAAATGTCCTGGTCTCGTACCCTCCGTTCACACAGACTGTCTCGAAAAACCTCATGCCTTCATCCGAATCCTGTGCCTTCGGCAGTACGAGTGCGATCCTGCTTCTCCTGTCAAGAAGGAGTTTGTCCAGCATCCCTCTCACTGAGTAGAAATCGAACATGGAGAGATCAAGCTTCTCTCTCTTCGTTCCATCCACGAGGTATCTGAGAGTGGCCTTATCTACGCCAAGTGCATGTGCTTCTTTTACTTCCCCGATAAGATCACTTGCCGTGAATACCCCCTCGTTGATGAGTTCAATGATCTCAGTATCCTTGTTGTATTCAACCCTGTACGGCATGACCTCCTCCTAATCACGGGGAATATTGATCAAGTAAAGAGAGTTTGACGATTCAAATAGCAAACCGTTCCCATCCGGTGTTTCGCGAATGGATGCCCAGGGACCGAGATATCCATCCAGACCGTCGATAGTGTCCGCATCGGCCACGTCAAATGTCTCCCAGTTTATCTTCCCGCACAGGACCGGCGCCTGATATGAGTCGATACTGAAGAGATAGCTACCGTCCGAGAGCCTTCCGTAGATCAGGATGTCCTCTGCGGGATTGTGCACTTCTCTTCCATCGGCGTACCTGAGGATCTGTGAATCATCCTTCCATGCAAGACCTGCATCCGGAAGTACCCAGGTTGAAATGATATCGGCATTATCCCCTGCGGCGCTCTCGAGAAGAACCTCCTGGGTTGTTATATCAACGATGACATTCGGCGGGTATGCCCCGGCAGCAGTAAGGTCCGACCAGGGATTGGCATAGTACCCGTCCCCCAGTACGGCGCCATTTCCGCCACTTCGTTCACCGCTCAAGACATCTATGATGAAACCCTCAATTTCGGGACCGTCATCCCCGCTCCAGTAGGCCATGTAATCAGCTGGGTTCGGAAGGCACCCCAGGATAGGCTGACCGTAGATGTATTCTGAATCCATCGTGAAGTCGAAGTTCGGCCCTCCCCCCACTTCAAAGACGAGAGCAAGCATCCTGCAGTCAGAACCATCCGTGGATGCAACCAGGACAGTTATGGGACCTGGAGTGTACATCTCTGCATTCTGGAGATCGTCCGGTACCGAGACCTGCTGTCCGAAACATATGAGTGAGCCGTCCTGACTCCCTTTGATGAAGGATATCTGGCCCGGCCTTGCCCAGCCTGCTTCCTCCGGGCTCCAGTCCATATCGAGGGGTTCAACTGACATGGGATCCCCGATATCGACCCGACAGAGATCGCCATCGTGATCAATGAAGAGCACCAGGCCTGATTCCAGCGGCACGAAACCCGTGAAGTAAGGTGAAAGTGAATCAGCAAGCAGCAACGGTCGCTCAGCATTTACGCACATCGCGGTGAGGAGTATCAAGCCTGTTATCATCAGTCTCATCTCCTACCTCCCTCCAGAGATGGGATTCTGACCATACAAACCGGTCCATTCAGTGCACACTCGGGATAGCCTCGGGAGTGACAGCCATTCACCAAGAACTCTTACTCCCAGGATGCGATCCCATCGATGATCGACCCATGATCCAGACTATCTCCTGGATCAGAGCATTCCAGTGTATACGTCTCGGCAGCGCATGTATGTGTATAGAACATATCTGTTTCCGGACAGCGGAGATCAACTGCATCCTCGAGGATACCCGATGTGGCAAGTCCATGTGGTAATGCGTAATTCCCTCTTTCAGCGAAGTACATATCCTCAGCGGATGCAAGAGTCCTCATCTGCGTCCTGCAAATATCCGCGCTGCTTCCGATCGCGTTGGAGTCTGCAGATCCAGTATGGATCGACTCGTCTTCAGGAGCATCAGTCCTGATCGAATCCGGCACTGCCATCACGGAGGTGTCCTGGGATCCATCAGTCCCGTCTGAGTCCGATTCCGCTCCTCCTCCACAGGCACAAAGCAGTCCAATGATCAGCAATCCTGCAATAGTTTTCATCATCTCATCCCCCCAATTCGTTCTCACTACTGTTAGTACAAATGCTGATCCACTGCAGCAACAGCTCAGGCAAAGCTGAGAGAATCCGTTCCAGAGCCGCTAGCGATTCACCTCCGGGAACACCAATTCCAATGCAGCTTCAATATCCTCCAGATGCTCAAAGGTCTGGAGTTTCTCCTCGAGATCGAAGGCTTCCACCATAGAATCCTCTGCCCCATATCGGAAGGCATTGATATCGATACCCCTTCCCTCCAGGGCATCGAACACTCTCTCCACATTCTCATGGCTGTCATCCACGAACACAACTGCGGGAAAGTACTCTGGGCAGTGGGCGAGAAGGATAAGGAGCATGGCGCCCTTATGCTGTCCGGCCACCATGAGCACACCGTCCTCATAACGGATCTCCCTCGGAGCGTTGAGCCCGAACCCGGTGAACTCCTCCTCAGTCAGTCCACAGAGCAGCAATTCATCCATGGAGTAAGGCAGGTGCACTCCACGGAACTCCGGGTCTACTCCCGGCTGTCCTGCAGCGAAACTGAATCCTGCTTCACTCAGTTCACGCTGTGTTGCATCGTTGAACGTCGGTTCCCTGGAGGTCAGAACGAGCGTGGAATGACCATCGTCGTGCCACTGATTGATAAGTTGCGGGAGTAACTCCTCGGTCAGATGCATGCGTCCGAGAAAGTAGATGAGCCCCTGGAGGTCCAGCAGTCCACTGAAATCCTCAGCCGCACGGAAGGGGGAATCGGAATTAACGTTTATGAGACTGTCCTGCCATGTGAACCAGCTGGGCGTGCCAAGTGAACGGTCGGAGACAAGAAGCGTGTTGTCGATATCAAAGACCAGCAGTACTTCTTCAGCGCCATACACCGCAGTCAGGCTGTCCACATGCCAGGCAACCTCTTCAAAACCTGCAACTTCGAATACTCCTGATGCCGTGACCGAGCCTGCCAGCAGTAAAACAGGGAGAGATAACAACAGCGCGGTGAGACTGGCTTGTCTCTGCATAGAATTTCCCTTCACTTCGCTACAGGATACTTCCGATACTTTCATTGTCGGCAGTATCATCGTCACCTTCAGGACTGTCAACGGATATTGCATGGGACTCAGTGAGTTGTGATTTCATGGAATGCAGCATCTTTCACATGGAAGTGCTGGATGCAGTTTGCTCTAAATCCTGCCATCCCTCTGAAGGAATATCGGAGTCATTCTCAAAGGCAAGCGGTAATATCAGGTATTCCCACTGGACATAATGCATGAGAATAACAATAAGTATTTAGTTGTATGTAGAAGATGATAACGTAAGCGTGGTGAAAGTACGATGAATGTTTCTCTGATCCTTGCACTCATTGCTGCCCCTCCCATGGTTACTTGGACAGCCCAGCTGGAGCATGATTTCATAGCAGTGGAGAATCTCGGTGATATCAATGCTGACGGCACTGACGATCTTGCTGCTTCACCCGGGCTGGGTGGATCTGAGGGTCTCTACTGTCTGGACGGACTCACCGGCAGCACGATCTGGTTCAATCCCGCCATCCCGGCGATCAGATACTCTGGAGCACTGATTTCAATCCCTGACATCAACGGTGATGATATATCTGATCTAGGATTGGCCACTGGATGGGGAACCAGTCCCCTGAATGATCACATCATCACGGTATCAGGTGCGGATGGTGCCATCATCTGGACATTGAATGTGCATCTTCCCGTGTATTCCCTCAGCTACTCAACTGGTCCTCCGGAGAGCTATCCTGCTCTGCATGCATCGATTCAAGGGACAGGCGGCACTACTTACTTCCTAGCCCTTGATACACAGAATGCTGATACTCTCTGGTGTCAATCAGCCTGGACTAATGACAACCAGATCGTGTCAATATCTGATTTCAGCGGTAACGGCTGGGATGAGATAGGTATTTGCCATGATCGTGGTTCTGCTTCCACCGGGTTCTGCGAGGTGCTGGACGGTCTCACAGGTACTGCTCTCTATGAGACAAGTACGATCTACTTCGGCTCGATGGACCTGATAGATACACCCTCATATATGATCGCCACCGGACATATGGACACACAACCTCTATGGGTTGAGGATATGATCAGTTCTGATACTGTTTACATCATAGAATCTTCCCCTCCCTACTCCGGTCAGCTGCATTTCATCAGAGGTGTAACCGGTGGTAACCTCCCGTTTCCTGTTCTGGCAAACTGGTATTCCGATCGCCTGTATTTGATCTCCGGTCTGGAGGGCAGTCACCAGTATCCATATATGTTCGCAACCGATATTGTCTCACCGATGGAGTATCAATACTCTGATAATGAATGGAAACTCGGTGTCCTGACCACTGAAGCATTCTACATCTCTGAGCCAGCAATTTATGGTCCCGCACCAGGTGATCACTGCCCTCTCCCGGGGCAGCCTGGGAAGGACATCTGCCTCCTCAACTCCGACATCTACCCCACTCCACTTGCAGGTGTGGCGATGACCGCTGGACTGGGACCGGGGCTGTGCGCTATCGCCACCTCCTGGCCTACTGGAATCGAGGAACATTCCGGTGCTCCAGTAGTCCCTTCAATCCGTCTTCTGTCTAATCCTGGAACTGGAGGGGTCCTACTGCAGATAGATGATACTCCCGCGAATGTACTGGTGCTTGATATCACCGGGAGACTCGTACAGAGAATCCACCAGAGAGAACCCACAGTGCTGTTCGTTCCCTTGCCAACAGGTGTGTATCACCTGATCGATCAGGACACCTTCGCTCCGATCCTCAGGGCGATCGTACTACCAAGTCAGCCATAAATCAAGAATGAGGCCAAGAATGAGGCCGCAAGAATGAGGCCGGGCCTGAAAACGTGACTAAGTCACGAAATGAGGCCCGGCCTCAATATTCCGACCTCCGAGCGATCCTGTCTTAGCTGGTACCCCATATTGGATGCAGTCATAGTTCTGGTTGCTACCCATGACCACGAAACGATTTGTTCTCTCGAAGCCGTCGGACGTTATCCCTCTGGAATCCGGGTAGCTGGTCGGAACACCATCAAGGTTGCAAACTATAGATTGATATCCTGCAATCCTGAAGGGTGACATGTCAGTAATTCATCTTCTTGCTTTAACAGTCTCACTTGGTCAGCTGGTCGAGCCTCACCAATTTGGCGAGACCATTGAACTTGATCCCCAAATTACGCTGAACGACTCCATCGCACCTCTGATAGCGGTATCCGACCTGGTTTTCTCAGTGAAAAGCGTAACGCGTCGGATCTCTATCCTTGGGTGGTCGTCGGAGCGATATGACCTGGAGATCGGGGAGGTTCTCCTCGGTTGTACGGAAGAAGACTGAGATGGCCTGGGTTCTTTGGACAGGAAAAGGGGTTGCTTATGGTGGATTCCTGCCCTGTGTTCACGGCTGCCATGGAGCGGAGGGCGTAGCCCGAAGCGGAGTGGCAGCCGGCTGAGTGCTCTCTGATTCATGCCATCACTTTCCTGTTACCGCAACCCTCATGGTAAACCTCTGACGGCGTCCTCTTTCCAAGACTCGTGTGTCTCCTCTCGTTGTTGTAGAACTCGAAGTAGTCCGCAAGCCTGGCCCTGCCCGAGAAGTAATCAAGGTATTCATTCAGATACACTTCCTCGTACTTCACAGTCCGCCAGAGACGTTCGACCATGATGTTGTCGAACGCCCTGCCCTTGCCGTCCATGCTGATGCGGACTTTAGCATCCTCCAGCACTTTCGTGAAACCTTTGCTGGTGTACTGACTGCCCTGGTCTGTGTTGAAGATCTTTGGAGTGGCAATCTCCAGGGCGGTCTCCAGTGCTCTGATACAGAAGCCCGATTCAAGTGACAGAGACAGGTCCCAGGAGAGCACATAGCGGCTGAACCAGTCCATTATCACCGTCAGGTAGGCAAAGCCGTGCCTGAGCCGGATGTAAGTGATATCGCTACACCATACATGATCAGGATGATCGATGGGAAGCTTGTGCAGCAGTATGGATAAACCCTGTCGTCATTGGCTCTTACGCTTAGTGATCTCTTCGGATAGATCGCCTGGATGCCAATCAGCTTCATCAGACGGCCGACCTTCTCGCGACAGGCAGGATGATCCTGTGTACCGAGCCAGTCGCTCAGGCGACGGGCACCGTAGAAGGGATGACGGGTGTACTCCTCGTCGATCAGGCGCATGAGTTGCATGTCCTCTTCGGACACTCCAACGGGGTCGTAGTAGTACCCTGAACGGGATAGGCCGAGCAGCTCACACTGTCGTGTGATGGATAGCTGAGGATGTTCCGGCTCAATGAGCGTTCGCTTCTTACCCGGACGGAAGCTCTGATTTTTTTTTGAGCCAGTCGAGTTCGATCTTGAGACGGCCGATCTCTTCGTAAAGTTTTGACTTGACACCCTCTTCATCAACCTTCTTCTTCCGGCGACGATCTGAGAAGATGTCTGATACTTCCGCGAGGAGCCGCTTCTTCCACATCCTGATCTGGTTCGGGTGAACCTCGTAGAACGAGGCCAGTTCGGATAGACTTCTCTCACCCTTGATTGCCTCGAGGGCAACCCGGGCCTTGAAGTCTGCACTGTGATTCTTGCGCATAGATCTGCCTCCAACCATGATGTTGGTAACATAGGCAAATCCACCTTATTCACCTGTCCAGTTTTCCCAGGCCACTATACTGCCCTACCGTAGTGGACGCTTTTAGAACTGGTACCCCATAGTGGATGCTTTTAGAACTCTTGCAGCCGCTCTCTGATCACGATGCACCTTAGTGTACAGGAGTAGCTCCAGCGGGATGTGAAG
>Ga0190293_1000074_pt1 | contig 36220 bp, 30 predicted proteins | sample 48693001_MG_FD_161671 | JGI IMG/M metagenome (GOLD analysis project Ga0190293, IMG submission 161671) | Hydrothermal vent microbial mat bacterial communities from Southern Trench, Guaymas Basin, Mexico - 4869-30-0-1_MG | ecosystem: Environmental > Aquatic > Marine > Hydrothermal vents >...
AAAGTGATCCCAGTCTTTGAGACGGTTGCCGGCATTGACCACCAGCAGGTATTCATCTGCATGAAAGCGATAGAGATAGGCATCGTCGATGGCTCCGCCGCGGTCATTTGGAATCAAGGTATACTGACTTTCTCCCTCCTCAAGTCCGCCGGCATTGTTGGAAAGGACATGCTGTAAAAACGGCAGCGCATCCTGACCACGGAGAGTGAATCGGCCCATATGCGACACATCAAAAAGACCGGCATGCCGTCTTGTTGCAAGGTGTTCCCGGACAATTCCCTGTGGATACTGTATGGGCATGACCCAGCCCCCGAATTCGACCATCTGGGCACCCAGGTCGACATGGCGATCATGCAAAATTGTTTTGAAGAGATTTTTCATGGGACGGCTCCTTTATTTTTATTGCTGCCTAAAGAATGTAGGGTCGCTTCAAGCCATAGCTTTTATTTGCGTTACACGCGAGATTTACGCTGCGCGTGTCATTTATCCTCCGGATGATATTTGCCCTTCAGGCGTCATTTATTGCTGCTGATAGCTGTCTGCTCTTAGTTGAACCTAATACCTAATACCTAAAACCTAAACCGATGTATTTCCCCTCCAACCCTGGTTTCCCCCTCAAATCCTTGTACCCTCGTCTTAAACCATCTCGATAGCACACGCCATGGACACGCCCCCACCGCCACAGAGGGTGGCCAGCCCCAGTGTTTTTCCTCGCTGTTTCATAGCGTAGATCAGGGAAACGATGATACGGGCACCGGTGGCGCCGACCGGGTGTCCAAGACCGATTCCCGAGCCATTGACATTCGTGATATCCCGGTTCAATCCCAACTCTCTTTCGCAACCGATATACTGGGCGGCAAATGCTTCGTTCACTTCAACGAGTTCGAAATCCTCAATTTTCAGACCACTGCGTGTCATCAGGTCCTGAACGGCCGGAACAGGCGACATGCCCATGACCGAGGGATGACAGGCTCCTTTTCCGACGGCCTTGATTTTTGCCAGGGGTTGGATGTTGAGCGTTGCGGCTTTTTCGGCAGACATAATCACCATTCCGGCCGAACCGTCATTGATACCACTTGAGTTTCCTGCCGTAACCTTGCCGGTTTTGGGGATAAAGACGGATGGCAGTTTCTGAAGCTTTTCCATGGTCATCCCCGGTCTGAAGTGTTCATCCTTATCAAACAGAATGGGATCTTTTTTTCGTTGGGGAATTTTCATGGGTACGGTTTCTTCCTTGAACGAACCATCCTGGGTTGACCGCTCTACATTGTTATGACTTCTCAGGGCCACTTCATCCATCTCCTCCCGGGTGATGCCATACTGCTGGGCCACAAACTCTGCTGTATGGCCCATGATATAAGGCTTCCCTTTAAAATAGCTTAAGGGGGGCTCTTCTGCATTCACCGGGCCGTTTTCAGGGTGGGGTATCACATGGGAACCACAATGCAGGCTGCGAATCAAGGCGTCCACGAAGACCTGATCCTGGAGGCGACATCCCCAGCGGGCGGCCGGAACGACATACGGGACCCCGGACATGTGTTCGACACCCCCGGCAAGAATGATATCGGCCATGCCGGCCTGAATCATAGCCATCCCGGAGATGGTTGCTTCCATGCTCGAAATGCACACACGGTTGATGGTTACGGCGGGAACAGTGTCGGGTATACCGGCCAATAACGCAGCTGTTCGGGCGACATTCAATGTGTCCACCGGTTCCAAACAGCAGCCGTAGCGCACATCATCGATAGTTGCGGGATCGATACCGGCTCGGTCTATGGCTTCCTGCATGGTAACTCTGGCAATTTCTGAGGCGATAGTGTCCCGCAGGGTTCCACCGAATGCACCGATGGCGGTCCTGCATGCCGATGCAATAACAACATCTTTCATGGCTAAGTCCTTTCATTCTAAGTTTGGTTCAACTTTGTGAAAAATAATCTGAACCAGATACATGAAAGATATCAAGCCTCGACAAGTTATTCAACCTTTGATCTTTGAACCTTTTTGGTTTACATCTACAATGACAGCCGAAGGCGAAATGTCGTCCAAGAATCTCTGTCACAAGAAATGTAATTGACTTCATAGGAGCATACCCATGAATGAGACATACAATTTATACAACGAAAAATTAATCATTGCCAACTGCAGCGGGTTTTTCGGTGACCGATTTTCTGCGGCACAGGAGATGGTCCAGGGCGGTCCTATCCATTTTCTGACAGGTGATTACTTGGCCGAGTTGACCATGGCCATCCTTCTTCGCAAACAGTTCAAGGACCCCGATGCAGGTTATGTCACGACCTTTTTAAAACAGATGGAAATTGTCATGGGGGAATGCCTTGACAAGCGTATCAGGATTGTTGCCAATGCAGGGGGCCTCAATCCAGCCTCGCTTGCCGGAGAACTTGAGAAGGTGGCGGACACGCTGGGGCTTCATCCCAAAATTGCCTATGTCGAGGGTGACAACCTCATGCAGAGACTGCAGGATCTTCAGGGCAAAGGAGAACCTTTTACCCACATGGACAAGGGGATCGCCTTGAAGGATGCCAAAGCTCAGACGATTTCAGCCAATGCTTATCTGGGTTGCTGGGGGATTGTGGAGGCACTGGATCACGGTGCAGACATTGTCGTGGGGGGGCGTATTGCCGATGCAGCACTGGTCATGGGACCCGCGGCCTGGCAATTCAAATGGGAGAAAACAGACTGGGATGCACTGGCGGGTGCGGCGGTGGCCGGCCATGTGATCGAGTGCAGCGCCCAGGCAACTGGAGGCAATTACTCTTTTATTGAGGAGGTACCCTCTTTCAGGAATGTAGGGTTTCCCATTGCAGAACTTGAAAAGGATGGATCCTCGATCATTACAAAGCATCCCAACACCGGCGGGCTTGTCTCGGTTGGAACGGTAACCGCTCAGCTGCTGTATGAAATCCGGGAACCCAGATATCTGACGCCGGACGTGGCAGCTCGTTTTGACACCATCGATATTTCCCAGGAAGATGTCGACCGGGTTCGGATTCAAGGCGTCAAGGGGGAACCACCCACTCGCACCACCAAAGTCTGCATCAACAACCTGGGGGGATATCGTAACAGCATGACCATTATTCTGACCGGCCTCGACATCGAAAAAAAGGCGCAGATCGTGACTGAAGCCCTCTTTGACAGTCTGGGTGGGAAAAAACTGTTTTCGGTGGTGGATGTACAGCTTGTTCGTTCTGAAAAGGAGAACCCGAAAACCAATGAAGAGGCTTTTGCGCATCTGCGTATATCGGTCATGGATCCGGATCCCAAAAAGGTGGCCTTATTATCTTCAAAGCTGGTGGAACTGGCTCTGGCCAACATCCCCGGATTTACAGCCACATCCCCCCCGACCAAAGGAGTTCCGGCGATTATGCACTGGCCGGCACTGGTGTCGAACAACCATATCCAACAGCATGTTTTTGTCGATGGCCAAGAGATCGTTGTGAAAGCGTTTGCTCAGAGAGAATCCTTCGATGCAATACCGCTTCAGACAAGATCGATTCCATCGGTTCCACATGGAGAAACCATTTCAACATCTTTTGGGAAACTGTTTGCTACACGTTCCGGAGACAAGGGTGGCAATGCCAACCTGGGCATCTGGGCAAAAACACCGGAAGCGTTTGCTTTTTTAAGGGATTATTTATCGGTGGAACATCTGAAAAAGCTTCTCAAGGACCTGGCGGATTTTGAAATCGAGCGATATGAACTGCCCAACCTCTTGGCCTTAAATTTCTATATCAAAGGGCTGTTGGGTGACGGCGTGGCCGCATCCCTGAGGAGTGATCCCCAGGCCAAAACGCTGGGAGAATACCTGAGAGCCAAGATTATAGATATTCCCATTGCCATTTGTCCTTCGGACGATATTAGCCCTACGGGCGACATTTAGCCTTCGGCTGTCACTTGTCCTTCGAACGACATTAGCGCTGTGCGCGTCATTATGCCTGCGGCTGTCATTGGGCAACCTGGCGGTTCCCGGCTGTTAGCTCTTGGCTGTCATTCTGCCAACAGCTAAGACCCAACAGCCAAGAGCTTATGGGCTTACCTAAAACTTAAAACCTAAAACTTAAAACGGTCTATTATGACATACAAATTCAGCTCCAAAGCAACGTGTCAGGAATATTTCGGCAAATCCCATGTCATGGTGAGGAAATCGGTCAAGGCTTTTGTGGACAAAGAGATTCTTCCCTTCATAGAAGACTGGGAGGAAGCAGGGGAATTTCCACGGGAGCTCTATCAAAAGGCAGCGGCAGTAGGTATTCTCGGAACGGGATATCCCGAAGCATACGGTGGCATTCCAGGGGACATTTTTTTTCACATCGCCGTGTCCGAGGAACTTATGCGCTCAGGATCCGGCGGTCTGGTGGCGGGTCTGGGCAGTCTGAATATCGCCATCCCTCCGATCCTGTCGGCCGGAACAGAATCCCAAAAAGAACGGTTTGTCAGTCCGGTTCTGGCGGGAGAAAAGATATCGGCACTCGCCATAACCGAGCCGGGAGGGGGTTCGGATGTGGCCAATTTGCAGACAACGGCCGTCAGGGAAGGAGATTACTACCGGGTCAATGGGAGTAAGGCTTTCATTACCAGCGGATACCGTGCGGATCAGATAACCTGTGCTGTCCGCACCGGTGAATCCGGCGCCCACGGCATCAGTCTTCTGGTCATCGAATCGAATACACCGGGGTATTCTGTATCCGAAAAATTCAAGAAGACAGGCTGGTGGGCATCGGACACAGCCCAGATATTTTTTGATGACTGTTGCGTTCCCGTACAAAATCGACTGGGGGAAGAAAACGCAGGCTTTTACACCATTATGGAAAACTTCCAGGGTGAAAGACTGGCTCTGGCAATCATGGCAAACATGACGGCCCAACTGGCCCTCGAATCGGCCATTGCCTACACCGGGGAAAGGGATGCTTTCGGAAGAAAACTGAAGGGATTCCAGGTGACACGGCACAAGCTGGTGGATATGGCAACCCTTGTGGAGGCGAGCCGTGAATTTACATACCGGATTGCAGCCAAGATCGACGCTGGACACAACCAGATCAAGGAGATCAGCATGGCAAAAAATTTTTCCTGCAGTGTCAGCGACAAGGTCACCTATGATGCAGTCCAGATATTCGGCGGATATGGATACACGCGTGGGTATCTCGTGGAAAGACTGTTCCGGGACAATCGGATCCTGTCCATCGGTGGCGGCACCACCGAGATCATGAAGGAGATTATTTCTAATTATATTCTCTGAACCTATCGTATATGGTGAGTTCAAAAATAACGATCCTATCTGGAATTGATCAAATCTGGTACCCGCCATCAATTATCCGATGGCCATTTGTATCCGTAATCTGCCATAGGGGTTGACATAAACCCTTTTATTGAGCAATATACGTTTAAATAAAGGGTTTATATCGAGAGGGCGGCATGATGAAACGAACTGCAGAATGTCACTTGAAAAGCTGGCTGAAAAACAGATACAGAAAGCCGCTTGTTATCCGGGGTGCCCGGCAGGTTGGGAAATCAACCCTGGTTCGTAAATTTGCTGAAAGCAATGACCTGATATTAAACGAAATAAATCTTGAACAGCACCTTGAATTAAATGATATTTTCAAAACGCTGGACTCTGGAATAATCCTGAAAGAACTCGAAGGCCTAGTAGGAAAAAAAATTATACGTCCTGATTCAATTTTGTTTCTGGATGAAATTCAAGCTACCCCATATGCTCTGCAGGCACTTCGCTATTTCTATGAGGAATTGCCTGAGATACCGGTAGTAGCAGCCGGTTCTTTACTTGAGTTTGTGCTTTCACACCATAGTTTCTCCATGCCGGTGGGAAGAATTAACTACCTGCATCTCGGTCCGATGACGTTTGAGGAATATCTTGCAGAAATCGATGGGGGGCTATTAAAAACCATCACGGAATTCGATTTTGCAGATAGTATTCCAATGACCACTCATAAAAAGCTGTTGGATCGACAACGTGAGTTTTTAATGATTGGAGGTATGCCGGAAGCTATCTTGGGTTACCTGAGAAGCGGTCAATTCTCCGATACCATACCAGTTCAACGGTCTATCATATCGACTTATCTTGATGACTTTTCCAAATATGCTTCTCGAAAAGCACTGCTTCGATTACAAAAAGTGTTTAATTTTATTCCAAGGGCAGTGGGAAAAAAAATCAAGTATAGTAATATTTCCAGGGAAGAAGCATCACGTGAATTAAGAACAGCCATTGAACTTCTTTCAAAAGCCCGGATAATCAGCCAGGTATTTCACAGCCATTGCTCCGGATTGCCCCTTCAGGCTGAAATAGATGCGCTTACTTATAAGGCTCTGTTTTTGGATATCGGTTTAATGAATCGTGTTTGCGGATTGGATTGGCTGGCAATATCTGCTCTGGATAACCGCCAGATAGTTAATGAGGGAGCCATGGCAGAACAGTTTATTGGTCAGCATCTTCTATATTTTCGAGGATTGAGCGAACCACCAGAATTGTGTTACTGGTTGAGACAAAAAAAATCAGCTAATGCGGAAGTTGATTATGTAATCTCGCGAGCGGATTTGATAACCCCGGTTGAAGTGAAAGCGGGCAAAAGCGGTACGCTCAAATCACTCCTCCAGTTTGTTTATAATAAAAATGCAAAACTGGGTGTTCGTTTCGACCTTAATCTACCTTCAATTCAGAATATAGAACATTCTTTGCGACAAGCAAATTCAACCACACAGGTCAAATACCGGTTAATTTCCCTTCCTCTTTACATGGTGGGGCAACTTCCTCGGATACTGGATATGTATCGAACAGGCAATATTTCATCTCAGCCAGGGTGATATCTGGATGGTTGCCGATCATCCGAATTAATGTGGCTCAATTCTCATGACCCAAAATGGCTCACCTTTAAACGACCGTTGGCAAATGTAGTTGACAAGAGCTGTTAAGGCCTTATTTTTTTGCGAAACCTTATTGATAAAAAAAACACTGAGCTTCTCCTTGAGAGAGAGGCTTTTTTCATTCCCTACTCGAAAGTGGAGATGTATGCACTGGAATAAGAATATAGATAGAAAACGATATAACAATGTGAGATGGTTGTGGATAACGATAGCTTTATGCGTTCTTTTTACCTGGGTACCCCAGGGGGTTCGGTCGGAAACAGGCTTGAAAGATGTTAAAATTTCCCAGGCACTCTATCCGGCTTTTGAGCATTTGAGAATGTTGACCGGCCCCAACAGTGCCGAGGTACTTAAAACAGAGCTCATCGATGGGCTTCTCGATTTTGTGGCCGCTCCAAAGGAAGACGGCCGTCTCTATTTTACTGATGGATTATTCGAAGCCACTTCAGCTTATCATGAACTTATTTTTGATAAAGAACTGCTTGATATCCTGAAACTTTCCTACAATCCTGAACTGCCTTCATTTTTAATGAACCCCTCATCGGTGCGACTTTCCTACTGGCACGAATACGGTGCTGGAAGCCAGGGCTCACCGAAACTGTGGGATAATATGGATAGAATGGATGGCCCCGTCATTGTCAAAGGCCGGGAGTTTGTCGAAAATACACCGGACATTCATACAGGGACATATTTTCGGTATGATCTGGATCGAACCCTGATCCTGATGAAACATAATGGAAATAACATTATGATATCCCTGAGCAAGCAGACCGGAGTATCGGATGTTGGTAAAAGAGGGGTTGTTCTGGGGGCTGACACCGACTGGACCTATCTTTATTCCGATAAAAAAGGGTTGAATAAACCCGGACTGGGATGGGTCCGTTCGTACATGTATGATTCTTTCTCTATTATCGTTTATTACGAGACCCAGGGGGAAGAGAAGCAGGTTAAATGCGGGGTATTCAAGTGGCTCGACGCGGGCTGGAATAAAATCAACATGGTAAAGAAACATCATATATATAAGGGCCTGCAGCGGTTTGGTCAGACCTATAAATCGATTGTCGAGAATCCATCCCTTCCTGATCTTGCTGTTATGACAAGGCATTTTTCCAAAATCAAGACAATGGAAATGGAAGAACTGCAACAATTGAATCGGTCCTACCTGAAATCGATCCGCGAAGAATACGCCAATGACAAATCACTGTCTTCCAAATGGGCGGCCAACCTGCTCAAGGACGAGCAGGTAGAAAAGATGGACAAACATGAATTAAGATCGGTTCTCATGCTCGAGTATTTTAAAAACGCTCTCGGGAAATCCTATCACATTGACATCGCCATGCGGTAATCCAAATGTTAGTTCTTGGCTCTTAGCCCTCGAATCTTGGCGACATAAGGAGCCTCCCCGGAAACCAGGTCAGACTGAGCAGGATAAGGTGAAGTGGGAGTATTGATATTTTCACGTTGTTTCAAGTCGGGACTCGAGAATCAGATTGTCCCGATGGACGATCTCATCATCATGCCGATACCCGAGGATCGATTCGATCCGGCTGGTTCTGGCTCCGATTATTTTCTGTAGATCCCCTGAGTTGTAATTGACCATGCCGATGGCAATTTTTTGCTTGTTTTTCCCTTGTATGATCACCGAATCTCCCATACTGAACCTGCCTTGAACTGCCGTGATGCCGGAGGGAAGGAGACTCTTGCCATTTTTCGTCAACGCTCTCTCGGCACCCTCGTCGACGAAGAGTAATCCTTTTGTTTTCTTGGTAAAGGCGATCCACTGCTTGCGGCTGTTCAATGCGCTGGTTTCAGGGATAAAAAAAGTGCCGCATGATTTTCCGGAAAATACATCTTTTAGAATATCCGGTTTCGAACCATTGGCAATAATGCTGGCGATACCTCCCAGAGAAATATTCCTGGCCGCCGTCAATTTGCTGGCCATCCCGCCGGTTCCCAGAAAACCGGGTATGGTGTTGGCAGCCTTGGCTATCCGGCGATCCATTTTTTCGACTACCGGTATCAATTGTGCATCAGGGTGACGTCTAGGGTCTTTATCGTATAGACCGTCTATATTGGTCAGGTTCACCAGCAGATGGGATTCCGTCAGATTGACCACCAGTGCACTGAGGTTGTCGTTGTCACCGAATTTGATCTCGTCGGTGCCGACGGTATCATTTTCGTTGATAATGGGAATGATTTTCCAGGACAACAATGTCATCAGGGTGTTTCTGGCATTGAGATATCGCCGTCGGTGCGTGAGATCATCCCGGGTGAGTAGAAGTTGTGCCGCCTTGGCTCCCTGTCTCGAAAAGGCCTCCTCATAAGCCATGATCAGGTTGCTTTGTCCCATGGCTGCCAAGGCCTGCATTTGTGAAAGTGATGTTGGGCGTTTGGATAGACCTGCCTTTTTCAACCCTGCTGCAATAGCCCCCGAGGAGACAAGAATGATTTCCATTCCCCTGCTACGGAGTTTGCAGACTTCGGTTGCCAGATCATCGATTAAATTCAGGTTCAATCCATTTTTGCGGGTGAGCACACCACTGCCGATTTTAATGACGGCCCGTTTCACTTTTTTCAGGTAGGTTTTTCGGTCGAGTTTCATTTGATCTCCTGTTGGATGGGCTTGTGCATAAATGGCTTTGACCCCTGACCCGTGTAATCCGAGACAATATGACCGTTTCCTATGAGCCGCCATTGATAAATCATGAGCCCTTCCATACCCACGGGGCCCCGGGCATGGATTTTGTTTGTGCTGATGCCCACCTCTGCGCCGAGGCCATACCGGAAACCGTCGCTGAAGCGACTGCTGCAATTTACCATCACATCCGCGGTATCCACCAGGCGCATGAAGTTATCCGCCCGCTGTTTGTCCTGGCTGACGATAACGTCTGTGTGTCCGGAACCATAGCGGTTGATATGATTGACGGCGGTATCTATACTGTTCACTATTTTTATGGAAATGATCAAGTCAAGATATTCTGTTTTCCAGTCTTCATTTGTGGCCGGAATGACCTCAATGATCTCGGCTGTCTTTTCACATCCGCGGATCTCGGTATTTTTCTTTTCAAGAGCTGCTTTAATCCGTGGCAAAAATGTTTTTGCCACTTCTTGATGCACCAGAAGGGTTTCGGCGGCATTACACACGGAAACATACTGGCATTTGCTGTCTACGGTAATGGCTTCGGCCATGGCAAGATCGGCTTCCCGGTCGATGTAGACGTGACAGATACCATCCGCGTGTCCCAATACCGGTATGCGGGTATGATCCATGATGTACTTCACAAACGCGTTGCTCCCCCGGGGAATAATCAGGTCGATAAAAGGATCCATACCGAGCATCTCCTGCACGTCTGTGCGCGTTTGCATGAGCCCCAACCATCCATCGGGGATTTTCGCCTGTTCCGTGGCATTTGAAATCAGATCCGCCAATATTTTGTTGGTATTGACAGCTTCGGCACCGCCTTTTAACAGGACCGCGTTGCCGCTTTTCAGGCAAAGTGAAGAGATCTGTACCAGGGCATCCGGCCGGGACTCGAATATGACGCCGATCACGCCGATGGGACAACTGACCTTGTATAGATCGAGACCATCATCCAGTTCAATGGCTCGTAATGTTTGTCCCACGGGATCGGCCAGGCATCTGAGACTTTCTACGCCTTCACAGGCCTCCTGAATTTTCGATTCGTCGAATTTCAAGCGCTTCAATAAAGGCGGCGCCAGGTTGTCCGCTTTCGCTTTTGCCAGATCGAGACGGTTGGCATTAATAATTTCATCTTTTCGAGCGAGCAATGTTCGGGCAATGTTGCCCAGCGCCTCGTCCTTTTGGGTAGCGCCGGCGGCAGCCAGATGAATGCTTGCGGTCTTAGCCTGTTTTGCTTTGTCTTCGATATTCATTATTTTCTCTTTTCAGGTAAATAATCAGTCTAATCCTTATATAGAAAAATTAGAAAATTGCAATAACCACCTTAGGGTTTGTGAGCCCTTAGCATGGGAACTGCTTTGGAATGACAGGAAAAAATGAATCACGAAAACACGAAATCCAGAAAAGGTGACCATCCGTGTTGTTTGACACCACGGATATATTCGTGCGTAGTGATCGATTTGAATGTGCCGACAATATCCCCTAATCTCGCTGTAGGGGCAGGCCTTGTGTCTGCCCGTTTTGGCGAATCGCCCACGGTTTTTCGGGTACCCACAAGGGGCACCCCTACAATGGCAATTATAGCGTGGATATGATTTGGCATGATGACATATTCGATCAATTCGATATTAGAAAATCGTTGGGGCAATTCATTCCAAACGGTCGTTACCATCCGCTCTGCGTCATTCAACACCATCTCCTGGCTTACGATGTCACCGAACAAACATTTTCGGTTTTTCGTACAAATGCTGACGTAATAGGCCCCGGATCGGGAATAATCGTATCCTGGCAAACGAATTGATCGGCGTTTTGATTTGGTATCCATTATTAGAATTTCATCGCATGAATTGTTGAAGGAAACCAATGAATATAAAACCTGAGATGGAGAACACCAAGATATCAAATATTGGATAGCACAACAACCGAAGACTATCTTGTCCGAAATACTCTTAAAAATCCAGTCTAAAATCGAATATTAAAGCAAGTATTAAAGTTGTGATACCGTCAAATCTCATGGGCCATGGCGATCTTTGCGAATCGTTGCAGCAGTGACCTGCTGTGGGGTGTTTCGACGACCGCGTCAACAGCTGTTTGCGGAGCTTGTCCATGGGTTTCCATGAAATCGGCAAATTCATGGATATAGGTCTTCATAATGTCCGCATCGAATTCGGGGTGGAACTGGAGGCCCCAAGCATGTGGACCTATGGAAAACGCATGATTGGGTTCCTTTTTACTGGAAGCCAGGAGGACGGCATCCGGCGGCAGTTGAATAACTGACTGGGAATGACTGGCATGGGCTTTAAAAGCGGTTGGGGTGTATTTGAACAGCGGATCTTTGGCGGCATCGCCATTCAGCCTAACATTCACCGTTCCAAGCTCGATGCCGATGGGAGATGAACCGACCACCCCGCCCAGGGCATTTGCCAGAAGCTGGTGTCCATAACAGATGCCGAGCAATGGTACGCCGGCTTCGATGACTCGTGGTACCCATGCGGCGGTATGCTCACTCCAAGCTTCCCTATCCGTGACCATGGCATGCGACCCGGTGATTATGATCCCTGAGAAGTGTTCGGGTCGGGGGAGGGGTTCTCCTGTATAGGGTGATACAATCGCGATGGTTAGATCTTGACCTTTGAGTGGTAATACGATCCAGTCTTCAAAGTCTCCCCGGCGTTTAGCCAGATGGGGCATGGTATGGCCCATTTTTATAATCAGTAGCGGTTTCATAATGTTATGAACTGCACGAAACAACCTCCGTCATCGATGGTGGGCTGCAGGAATAGAAAGATCAGCCCACCAAAAAACAGGTGGGTAAACCTTTCGTAATAGGAGCGACAACGTCGCGTTTGATAAAATCGTTATACGATTTTATACATCATCGAAAAGCTTGAGCTGTTTGTCGTCTTTGGGTTTCTCTTTCTTTTTTTTAGCCTGTTGGCCGCTCTTTTCCGACTTGATGAATTTTGTGTTGATATCCAGCATGTTTTTGGGAAGGATAAACCCCTCCGGTGTCTCAACAAAGGTCAACATATCGATGATATCCTGTCGGCAGAAACCTTTTGCACCATAATACAGGTCGCAGATTTTCTGAATGAAGGATGCCTTGTTACCAACGGTAGATTTTACTGTGTCGAAATAATCGCAAATCGTATCCGGAGATAGCGACACATCACTTTCCGGATCAAAGAGAAAATTCAAACGTGCAATCACATAAACAATGGCTGCTGCCCAGATTTCCATGCGACCACGTTGGATGTCCAGTTTGCGCATCCGGGCTATTTTATTCAATAACTCGACCGCAAAACCAACATACAACGGGTTGAGTTCTTCACGGCCAAAATTTTCAAGCATTGCTTTAATTGTTTCAACCCGCTCTACTTTCTTATCGTTATGATGAACCGGTTTTGGAGCGGACAAAGCAGTTTTATCAAGACCCAACTTTTGGCGAACATCTTTTATGGCCTTATGTTCGATTTCTTGCATGGGCCCATTATAGCCGCTGTGCCGCTCGGCATCTAACAGAAGCGCTTCAACGCTTTCTTTTCCATCAGGTGTTTTAACCGCCTGGCGCGGGGTTTTGCCGCCCAAGGCAGGAATACGATCGTCTATCCAGTTTTGCCAGTGACCTTGAAGCATGTGACGCATTTGCTCTTGAACCTCGGGTAGCTGCATCAGGTCATCCTGATTGGGTTGTGTGCCGGCATCCGGCAATCCCTCTTGTTGGCCTTCTTCAATCATGGATTCCAGGGAGCGAATTTCCGTGGTTTTGTATTTGACCCGGGGGCCAAGTCGTTTTTCAATCTCATTTTTAATGGTTTCCGCGCGTTTGTCTGAGTTGACTTCCACTTTCATTTTCCGACCGTAAATTTCAATTCGGCCCAGAACGGTACTCTCCAGTGCCGGATTGCTTTTGAACCCTTTTCGGGTCCACGGAATTTCAATTTTTTCAATACCACCGTCATCTGTGAGTGTTGCTTGTGAACGCAATGATTCTTTTGTTTCAATAGCGGATAAGGATCTTAAGGCCTGAAACGCAACCTCGGGTGATTCGATATCATAGTACAGGGTATGAAAACGCATAGGGTCGCCGTCGATGTTCTGCATCTCCGGCGGTCGCATCATCTTTTCAAAGATTTCAAAATAGACTTTTCGGATTTCAAAATCAAAATCCGCCAACGTTTCTATTGTTATGGGATTGGGGTTTTCTTCCTCCATGAGCCATTTTCTGAAATGGATCAGATAAGGTTTCCAGGAGGGTCGTATGATGATGGAACCGGATCCGAAAAGCATACTGACGGCGTCGATGGTGGCCGTCCGGCCGAACAAGAAATCTCCTTTTTGTACATTTTCAGAACCCATTTTTTCTTTTACATCAATGATGTCCCCAAGAAAAAAGTCCTTTACCCGGTAACCAATTCCCGGCCGGCAGTCTATTATCTCATAAAATGTAAAGGGCCTTCCTTCAATAGCATCGATCAAGCGATGTTCCAGGGGGCCCAGCTTAACCCCTTTACTTTTTTGATATAAGGCAGCAATAGTTGTTTCTTCTAAGTTGGCCGGGGTCGTATCCCCCTCCTCTTCGTCGGGATCGTATACCCAGTCGAACAGATACCAGGGGAAAAATATTTGCTCATGCATTTCCAAAGCTTCCTCAGGAAGCTTATCTTCAGGCCATAAAAAGAATTCGTCGATGGCTTCCATAAATCCGTCTTTTCCGAAAACTTGACGCCCGTGATTCATCAGGTTTTTGGACAGGCGATCATAGGCTTCGCTGAGTCTGCGCCATAGCAGGTCATTGGATACATTTTCTTTCCCAAGACAGCACTTCTTGTATTTTTGCCCGCTCCCGCATGGACAGGGGGCATTTCGACCGATTTTCATATGTCACCTCTTCAACCTGGCATTGGCGATTTCCTGATCCATAACGACGACGATGCCGGGCAGTTTGTCATAGGACTCCGGTTTGAACGCCTGCATCAGGTCCTCAAGACCGCCGGTGACAAAACCATCCTGCTCGGCATAATAGTCGATAACCGTTTTGAAATTCTCCGGATAGCGCTTTGCCACCCTGCGAAAGGGCACATCCGAGATGGTGTCGGATTCAAGATAGCCCATGACCACATCTTCTGCATAGGATGTCCCCAGATGTTTGTCCGGATCAGTAAATATTTTCAGAAACAAGCCGTATTCCTCAAGGAGGGTCAGGGAATCCACAGGGTCGCAGAGCATGGCGACATCTTTATTGCGCAGTAATTTATGGGGAAGTTTCGGTTTTGGTGGTTTGTAGCTTTTTCCGGTCATTTTTTCGAATTCTTCGGCTTTGGTTAACCCGGTATCCGGATCCTGCAGTTCGAAAATCTGATAATCAAAAAAATCTTGATAGTTTTGGCGTATCTCCTTGCCGGTGCCAAAAACCTCATCCTTTCCAAAATAGTTGATGAAATCATTATATTGCCGCTGTACCGCTTCCCTGCTTTTCTTAAGTTTTTCAGGATTGTCCGCCAGGGCTCGCGCAGGATTTTCTGTCTGCATGCGCGCTGCCATTTGATACATCTCATTCCTCACACGATCATTGCCGTCTAAAGGAATTGGAGTAAAAGCACCTGAAAAAATATGAACCCCGCGCGCTGGAACGATGCGCCCGATAAAAAAATCTCCCTTATGAAGTTCAATCAATGGTTCCGATACATTGGTTGGATAAACCTTGTATGCTCTTTCATTGATCAGGTTTTTTACAAAATAGCCATTCTCGATCCTATCCTTGATCTCAAACAGCCCTTCGATTACTTGTTTCCACCCGTTAATCAGCTCTTGAACATCGCGTCTCATTTTATCCTGATAGGTTTCAAAATAACGGTCAATAATAGTTCCCCCGGACATGAGTTCGCATTCCAGTACAAACCAGTCCTGAAAATTGATCCATTCGCCTTCATTTTTGGGTCTTTTCTTTTTTCCAAAACGGCTTTTGCGTGCCATTTCAAAATCTTCTTTAAATTCAGGGCTTCTTGAAAAATTAATGAGCGTGCTTTTAATATCACCCAGGCGGTTCAAAGTGTTTTCCGGAATTGCCTTATTTTCCGTGGCAATAGGATCCCTCAAAATGTTCGAGTCAATATCCGCACCCATAATGATATCGAAATCATCCTCCGACACCATCACCAGCGGCTTTCCATCTTTGCCGAACTGGCTTAGTTCGATTTCATCCATATTCCGGGGTTCCAGAAGCCGCATCCAGATCTTGTAATCTTTGGGCAGTTTGAACTTCCACTTTCTGGCCCACACCAACCCACCGTAAACCAGATTGGATGCCAACCCATAATCGCAGGCAACCATATCACCTCCCTGCATACCCTCTAAAAATTTGTGCTCCTTTATCTCGTCTTCGTTTACCCCATAGTCCCCCATGACATCTTTTAGACCAACTCCCAGCACGTCCACCAGAAAACCGGAATACACACACCCGATTGGCGCCGATCTCATGACTATGACAATGGCCACGCCAAATTCCTGCCAGTCTTCATTGATCAGGCACGCCACCAGGGGATGCCGATGGTTCAGGGCCTCTCGAAGAGCCGGGTCCTGACGCAAAATCTTGGGTATGCCTTGGCGCTTGGATTTGCCCTGCTTTTTTTTCCTGGCTCGCCTTTCGTCTGCTTTCTGCTTCTTTGTTTTTGCCAACGGTATTTTCCTTTTAAACATCGTTACGAGGCACTATTAACAGGGCTGAAGCCCTGGGCTACATTAACAACACCCTATTTGTTAGAGGTTTTCAGTTTAATAATTTCTTCATACACTCCTGTAGTGCAGGGTTTTAACCCTGCCGGGGCAGTCCGATAAGTTTTGGCGGACATCATTTATTAAGCATATAAAGTAACTCTTAAAGATTCGCCTCTTAGTTCAAAGGCGGGCTCTTTGCCATTATGCTCGATCATGCCGCGGATGATTTTACGTGATAGCTATATCTCGATAAACGTTTAACGCTGCCATACGGAAACCTCCAGCATGGAAGAACGAAAGTATCCGGCAATACGATCGTAGGAAACAGCGCCTTTCAATCGATCGTTTATAAAGGATGTATCAAGTTTTTGGAGGCGTGATGAAAAACGCCTTATCATGATTCTTTCTCCCTATTTTTTCCCAACCACTTTCTGCCTTTGCTGGTAAGTATATATTTTTGCAAACGGCTTTTAGGTTTATCAGGGATTGTCATCTCAATCCAGCCACCTTTAATGGCCGGTAAAATATAAGCTTTCCTGAAATGATCTGCATTACGGAATCCAAGTTTTTCCTGCAATATTCGTCTGTTAACCGGTTGCGAACAGAATGGAAGAAGCTTTACGACTTCTATGGTGACTTCCATGGTGACTTGCGGGGTATCAACTTCTGATATTGGGAAAAATGTAACCACAACTGATCCCGCCCGTTCCTCCCATTCAGGAATCGGGTTGCCATTGTCTTCACACCAGCTTATAATATTCGAGGTTTTCACTTTCACCCTGTTTAACAAGCAGGATGAGTTTATCAAGTTTCATTGAAAAAAATACCTTCTTGATCATTTTATAAACGCTTGATTCTTACAGCCTGCCTCCATGGTCGTTTTCAACTGCTCCGGCAAAACGCAGGGCTGCATCGGCGTCTTTTTCCCAATGGGTCATATGGGGAATATGATTCAATTTCGACAAACAATGGTTGCTTTGTCGAAATTTTCACTAAACTTCGACAAACCCGTGCTCATATGTCGGTGATATTGTCATGTTACATTATGACAGCAATTCAAATTGTGTAGCATATTTGAATCATCATGCAACTTAAATCGGTTTGTGGCGCATGAAAGCCACATAACTGAATTTGTGTAGCATATTAAAAAGGCTAATATGTTCATAAAATCGTTGTGCTGTTTTATTGATATGGCCAGACCTTTTCCAGATATTCCAGGCTGTCCCACAGATTCTCCTCGGTATGGGGTTCCAGTGTGATAATGGGTGGCGCATTCCTGTTGGCATTCAGATATGCAAGAAGGGGTTGAAAATCAATGCTTCCTTTACCTATACCCATGTGATCATCCGTGAGGCCATTGTTGTCGTGCCAGTGGATCTGACGGAGGAAGGGGGCCATTTCTGCAATCCAGACCTTCAGGGATGTTTTGCTGAAGGCTGTGGCATGGCCGGTATCCAGGCAGAAGCCCACTTTTTGCCTGTCCAGGTTTTCCAGCAGCATCCTGATCTCCCGGGGATGGTGTTCGAAGACATTTTCCAGCATGAGCTGCGAACCGAGCGCCTGCAGCTCATCAGCAAGCCAGGACCATGTCTCCAAAGAGCGTTGTATCCATTCTTCCTGGTCAAATCCATATCGTTTTGCATCATACCCCGGGTGACAGACCACGGTCAGGGGATTGAACAATGAAACCAGATCCAGCGCCTGCTGCAGGCGATGACGAGTGAGTTTTCTCACTTCAGGATCGCTGGAACCCGGGGATAGATCCATAAATGGCGCATGGAATGTGATGGTTGGATGTTGCCGCTGAAGGATTTTTGCAACATGCTGAAAATCAGCACGCGAAAACCGATCCAATGCCGTGGCATCCAGACCGATTTCCGGGTTCAATTGGTATTCGAGAAATCTATCCAGGTAATCGTCCACCAGCATGGTAAAGGGGATGTTTACCTGAACGGATTGGATGATGTGGCTGTATTTTGGGTTCAATGTTTTTTCCTTAAATTCCCTACCTTAATGTCTTGCACGATCGCATTTTATAAGGAAGTTGTGCTTATGCTTTATAGGTTGTTTAGGCTGTAGACTGTTAGACTATTAGGCGCCTACAGCCTAACAGCCTACAGCCTAATAGCCTATCTACCTGGTAGTGTTTGCCAGGATGTTCTGGCCCGGATCAGTTCCCGGCCATCTGCTTCACGCAGGATGTCGTGGGCAATCTGCATTCCTTTCTCATCCTGATTGCAACACCTGGCCAGAACGATATCTCCATGGAGCGCCTCCCCCAGGAAATTGATTTCCAGTTCCGACAGGGATCGGTTGTTCTCAACCATACCGGGAATGCATTCCAGCAGCCATTCAATATAACTGACATTGTTTACATGCTGATTGATGTCGAGATCTCGATATCTGACGCTGAATCGTCTTTCAATTTGGGGCGTTTTCAATACGGGCAGCTTTCCGAGCGGATGATCCAGTACATGTTTTCTGTCCACGGGATTAAGCTGCCGGGCAAAAGATGTGGGCCGGATCGGGCGACGGTTCGCCGCATCGATAATGATCCAGGCACTGATACAGGATCCAATGGTGCGGTCATTCTGGCGAATGTCAAAGTCTCTTAGGGCAAATACCCGCTGAATCCCGGAGGGCCATGTTTGAACCTGGAGTGTATCTCCCCATCCAGGATGTTGATTCATTTTGAGAAAAACTCTCGAAAGCACCCAGGTATAGTTGCCGGCAAGTAACTGAGGTACGGAAACACCCAGTTTCAGCGCATGGCTGCTGGCAGCATCCTGCAGCAGGTTGAAAATGGACGGGATTGATAATCGACCACCGGCATTTACCTCGTAGGATCGAATGGTATAGGATCTGCGTAGAATGTTTTCCTCGATGCTGTATCCGTCTGGTTGGATCATACTTATCCGTTCAAATTTTGTTGGCTGTAAAAAAAAGTATAGATAATGCTACTTTCTCCAGTTTGGTTGGAAAAAGGGTTCAAGGATTCGAGGGGTCCAGGGTTCGAGTGATACGGTTACAGCTTATAGCTGACTGAGACTAAAAACCGGAAACCCGATTAGTAGATACCCACGGGCTTACGCCCGTGGCACTGTCTGAATGATTCTACCTATTTTAGCCTTGGCATTCATCCCCGGGCTCACGCCCGGGGTCTTCTGCTAAAATTGGATAAAATGGTTAGTACCTGTATATGAATGCACTCGTCAAACGATTTGTTCAGTCACACCCGGTTGCTCAAAAACGACTATGGCTTGATTTAACACGAGAAATAAACTATTTCAAATAGATGGCGAAAAATAACACTCAAACAGAAACAGTGCAGGATCGGCAGGGGACATTGGGTACCTTCTCCGGTGTCTTTACACCCAGCGTCCTCACGATTTTGGGTATTATCCTCTTTTTACGGCTCGGCTATGTGGTGGGGAATGCCGGCTTAGGAAGAGCGCTGGTTATCCTGGTTCTGGCCAACAGCATATCTATTTTGACCAGCATTTCTCTTTCCGCTATTGCCACCAATATCAAAGTAAAAGGTGGCGGGGACTATTACCTGATTTCAAGAACCCTTGGTCCGGAATTTGGCGGTGCCCTGGGAATCGTTCTTTTCTTGGCCCAGTCGGTTTCCATCGGCTTTTACTGTATCGGCTTCGGGGAAGTTTTGGCCCAGATGCTTCCGTTATCGAATTTTGGGCCTTATGGGCCGCAGCTTGTGGCGGGTGGTGCGGTTATTTTTCTTTTTATATTCGCATGGCTGGGTGCTGACTGGGCCACACGCTTTCAGTATGTGGTCATGGGCATCCTGACTGCCGCTCTTATATCTTTTTTTTGGGGTGGCATCATGCACTGGGACGCCACAAATCTGGCGCAGAACTGGCGAGGACCCTTGGATGGGCCAGGTTTCTGGATTCTTTTTGCTATTTTCTTCCCGGCAGTGACAGGATTTACCCAAGGCATCAGCATGTCCGGCGATCTGAAAGATGCGGGAAAGAGCCTTCCGTTGGGCACGTTCCTGGCGGTGGGCATTTCCATTGTGGTCTATTTTCTAGCGGCTGTTATCTTTTCGGCATCGCTACCACAATCGGTTCTCAGAAGCGACTACACGGCCATGAAAGTCGTGGCCACATTCGGCTTCCTGGTTACAGCCGGTGTGATTGCGGCAACCCTTTCTTCTGCCATGGCATCCTTTTTAGGAGCTCCCAGGATTTTGCAATCTCTGGCTTCAGATCGTATTTTTCCTTTCCTTCTTCCCTTTGCAAAAGGAGAAGGTGCCACCAACAATCCCAGAAGAGGCGTGCTGCTGGCAAGCGGTATCGCCATCGCCACCATTGGGCTTGGTAATCTTAACGTCATTGCACCGATTGTTTCCATGTTTTTTCTGATATCCTATGGACTTCTCAACTATGCAACCTATTACGAAACCCGTGCGGCCAGTCCTTTTTTTCGGCCACGGTTCAAATGGTATGATGGTCGTCTGAGCCTTTTAGGCGGATTGTCGTGCCTGGGTGTGATGCTGGCCATCGATATCTCAGCGGGATTAATTTCTGTTGCCGTACTTTTTTCCATCTACCAGTACCTGCATCGCACGGCCGGTCCGGCCCGATGGGCGGATGGGAAACGATCCTATCACCTGCAACAGGTGCGGGATCACCTCCTGGCAGCAGCCGCAGAACCCGAGCACCCCAGAGATTGGCGGCCCCAGCTGCTCCTGTTTTCCGATAGATCTGAAAAAAGAGCCCCTTTACTGACCTTGGCCGCCTGGATTACGGGAAATACCGGTCTGATTACGGTTGTTCAGGTTATTGAAGAACGTGGAGCAAAGGCAATCAAGCTGCAGAAAGAGACTGAAAAGAAGCTGGAAAAGGAAATCGCTGCTTATGAAATGGGTGCGTTCCCACTGGTGGTGTCGGCATCGAACTTTGAGCAGGGGGTCGACATGCTGGTTCAGACCGCAGGCATTGGACCTTTACACACCAATACCATCCTGTTTGGATGGCTGTCCAAGGAAACCAGCCAAAAGCCGCATATCCGGAAGACTCTATATGACAAACGATTAAAACGGGTTTTTAAACAGGGGCGCAATCTTATTGTACTGGATGCGAAAGAGGGTCGATGGGAAGAAATGCTGTTGGTCCCGGAAACTGAGCGTCGAATCGATGTATGGTGGTGGGATGATGCAACCGGCCGTCTGATGTTGCTGCTGGCGCATCTGATTGCCCGGTCAAAAGATTGGGACGATGCCAGGATTCGGGTCTTGAGCGCTGAAAAGAAAACTGATGCGGTAGGACCTGTTGAGAATTTGAAGACATTTTTGGATGATGTCCGTATTGATGCTGAACCGGTGGAACTCGAAATGGTCGATGCTGGAACGGTTGAACAGCAATCAGGTGATGCATCGCTGGTCCTGATGCCACTTCAAATCAAGGGAGATCGTTCTCTGGGTCCGTTTGGTGAACCTGTTGAGAATATTATCAACCGCCTTCCTTCCGTGGCCATGGTCCTGGCAGCTGAGGACATCGACCTCGAGGCCGAACCGGAAGAAGGGAAAGCAGGTGAAATGGCGTCTGCTTTGGACCAGTTGGCAGACACAGAAAAAAAGGCCCAGAAAGCAGAAAAGGAGGTTGAAAAGGCCTCACGGTCTTTGGATGAAAACCTGGCCCAGCTTTCAGAGGTAGAAAAATCTGAAACAGAGCCTTCCAAGGTTCACAAAATGCGCAGCGAGGTGTTTGATGCGGAGGCCGCAGTCGAGAAAGCGGTCAGAAAGGCTGCCAAGGCAGAGGCCAAAATCCGGTATGCCGCCCAGGAAGCCGTAGACACCGGGGCAAAACTGCCGGATGAACTGTCACAAGATTTAGCCTCTTCAGATGACTCAAAAGGCAAATTGCCAAAACTGCCATAGCTTGACACCATAGTAGTACATCGTTACTTTAACCTATGTGAAATAACCAGTTAAAGAATCCATATGAAGGAGCGTGTTATGCCGAAGGCTGACATTCCTGTCGTCAAAAAATCACTGTTTTCATGGATATTTCCCGGCAACGTCAAGTTGCAGCTGATGCTGCTGTTGATTATCACCATCATGGTGTTTGCCAGGGTGTTACCGCTCGAATTACAGAGAAGTATCGTGAACGAAGCCATCAATCTAGGCAATATTGAAAAGTTGTTTATCTATTGTGGTATCTATTTAGTGGCTGTCGTTTTTGCCAGCGGCCTGAAGTATCTGACCAATGTGATTCAGACCTTGATTTCCGAGCGTACCACCGCTCGCATGAGAAAGGATCTCTACTATCATATATTGACGCTGCCATTGGGTTTCTTCAGAAAGACTCAGCCGGGCCTGGTGGTGAATGCCCTTACGACCGAGTTGACATTACCGGGGAACTTTGTGGGATTGTCCATCGCAGCACCCGTGACCAATCTAATGACCTTGCTGGCCTTTGCCGGATATCTATTATGGTTGAACTGGTTGTTGGCGTTGGTATCGCTCAGTATCTACCCCATTGTCATTTTCCTCGTACCGATGCTGCAAAAGCGCGTAAACCGAGCCAACAAGAAGCGGGTGGATGCATCCAGGAACTTTTCGTCCCGGATTGCCGAGTCGGTGTCCGGTATCCATGAAATTCAGGGCAATGGCGCCCATGCAATTGAAAATAGTAAATATGATAGAATCGTTGATAACCTGTTGAAAATAAGAATCGTCTGGAGTTTGTATCGGTTCGGCATCAAATCTTTAAACGGCTTTTTTTCCAGCCTGGGACCTTTTCTGGTATTTATACTGGGTGGTTGGCTGGCCATTAAAGGGCAGTTGGAGCTAGGTGCACTGATGGCGTTTGTTTCCGCCCAGGAAAAGTTGTTTGATCCATGGAAAGAACTGATAGAGTTTTTTCAGGTATACAAGGACGGTTCTGTTATTTATACAAGGACGATGGAAACTTTTGATGTGGAGCCTGACTTTGTTCTCGAAGCCGATGATCGGGAACCACTGGAACTGAGTGGAAGAATTGAGGCTAAGAACCTATCTTTTGTAACCGAGAGCGGTATCAGCCTGATCGACAACATCAATCTCTCACTGGAACAAGGTGAACACATGGCATTGGTGGGGTTTTCCGGCAGCGGTAAAAGTACCCTGGCAGCATGCCTGGGTCAGCTCTACAAGCATACCAGCGGGAAGATCCAGATTGGGGATCAGGATATTGCCGAACTTACCAAACGAGATATCGTGAATAATGTCGGTCTGGTTGCTCAAAACCCTTTTATATTCGATGGAAATATCGAGGAGAATATTCTGTATTCATGCGAGGCCAGACTGGGTAAAAGTGGGAAAGATGCCGGCGACAGCTTACCGACACTGGATGATATCATCGCGATACTTCATCAAACCGGTCTATTTGTGGATGTATTGCGGTTTGGTCTAAATACGGTTCTGGTGCATGATCACGATAAGGACCTGGTGGACACTCTCGTTCGTGTAAGAATGGCCTTCCAACAGACATTTGGTGAAGAGTTGGCCGATTATGTGGAGTTTTTCGACCAGGAGCGATATCTCCATTATTCCAGTATCGCTGAAAATTTGACCTTCGGCACGCCCAACCAGGCATCTTTTTCCGATTCAAATCTCTGTCGTAATCCCTATTTTCTTAAATTTCTGGATGAGGCGGATTTAACCCGTCCGTTGCTGAGTCTTGCTGTCGAACTGGTGAAACAGTCGGTGGATATTTTGAGAAATCTGCCGCAGGATGCCATTTTTTTCAATCAAAGCCCTATTCAACCGTCAGAGCTGGATGATCTCATTTTTTTGGTCGACACGATTAAAAAGAAACGGCTGCATGATTTTTCCGATATGGATCGTCAAAAATTCCTGGATATTGTGCTGCGTTTTATACCAGGTGTCCATAAAATGGTATCCATGCCACAGATGCTGGAAAGCCTTATCCTGGAAGGCCGGTCGCTATTTCGCAAAAAAATCATGGAAGATGATCCTGGCGTTTATACCTTTTACCATATGTCCGAATACATTTTTTCCCAAACAATTCTGAGCAATATCTTTTTTGGCAAAACCACCACGACCCATACAGCTGCACAGGAACGCATCGATCAGAGCATTATTCAGCTTCTTGTTGAAGAGGATCTTCTGGAGCGGATAATCGAAATAGGCATGCATTATGATGTGGGCAGTAAGGGGGACAATCTTTCGGGTGGGCAAAGGCAGAAACTGGCCATTGCAAGGGCTTTTCTAAAAAACCCCCGGATATTGATCATGGACGAGGCAACCTCGGCCCTGGACAATAGGTCTCAGGCACGAATTCTCAACCTTTTGGAGACACGCTGGAAGAAAAAGAGCACCTTGATTTCCGTGGTGCATCGCCTGGATACGATTCAAAACTTTGATAAGGTTGCGGTGATGAAGGCGGGAAAAATCCTTGAAATGGATACATACGACAACCTCATGGAACGGAAAGGAACGCTATATGAGCTCGTTGGAAACAAATAAACTGACTACAGCATGCGAGTTGGATCAGAACCTCGAACTATTGAGACAAACGTATCTCTTCTCGGCTATCCCCCTGGAGACTTTGAAGGTGTTTGCCTATCTTTGCAGTAGAGAAAGATTCAAAGAAGGAGAGTACCTGTTTCGTCAGGGAGAGGACGACGGCCAGGCTTTTTATATTATCAGCGGCCTTGCTGTGCTGGAAAGAGAAGAGGAGGGTCTCATCGGGGAAATTCGTCAATGTGGTGAAGAAGAATTCTTGGGAGGATTGTCCCTGATGGGCTCGATGCAGCGCTTGTTTTCTCTGAAGGCGGTATCGGAAATGAACTGTCTTATTCTTGCCAGGGAAAAATTTTCGCGTACGTTGTCCCAGTTTCATGATCTCATGCCCAGTTTTTTCAAAGCGCTGGTGGGTGGTATCGACGGATGGGAAAAAGGATTTCTGTCAAGGCGCACAGATCAACGGGATGAATGCCTGCAGCATTTAGGTGTCAGCTTGCTATAGGCAGGGCATCGATCACCGGTGGCAGATCAATCTCATTAATTTTCGCTCTCTTACCATATTGAAAGAAAATGTCGAAATTCGATATTTCTTGTTCGAAATTCTGCGGTTCGTTTTGAACAAAGCTTTCGTTATTCTCATTGGGCGATAGGCCTCTTGGCTGAAATGCTGCCAACAGAAAAATATTGGTCCCGGGAGATCAGACCCTCGCTGTTGATATGAGACGGATGATATGTTACTTCTGTTCCAAAGATGTTATTTTGGGAAGGTGAAGGAAGATGGCCAAGAAATTTTATTCCTTTGAGCTGAAAAACGATCAGTCCGAGTTGGAGAGATTATGCCATAATTGTGAAGAGATAGGTCAATCTATCGGCATTTCGGACAAGTCCATGTTTGAAATGAATCTTGCCCTCGATGAACTGTTCACCAACATTATTTCGTATGGCTTCCAGGATTGTCAGGAACATATCATCAAAGTAAGCATCACTGTTGAGGGAGATCAATTGCAGATGAGAATAGAGGACGATGGTGTTCCATTTAACCCCTTGGAGTCCGAAACGCCTGATATTCAGTGTGGTATCGAGGATTGCAAGATCGGTGGGTTGGGAATTCATCTCATTAAAAAACTGATGGACGATATTCAGTATCAAAGGGTTGCGGATAAAAATATTCTTGTTCTCAGACGAAAAATACGAAAAGAAGACTGAGGGATAGAACCTATAAAGTGGTTTTGGAGGTATGCCGATGGAAATAATTGAAGAAAAGCAGGATGCTGTCAGTGTTTTCAAGCTTAACGGTCGACTCGATTCCAATACGTCCCAGGGCTTCGAAGAAAAGATCTTTTGTGCGATATCGGACGGATCGATACATATGGTAATCGATTTCAAAGATATCGATTATATTTCCAGTGCGGGACTACGCGTCATCTTAAAGGCGACCAAGGCACTCCACCGGGAGAAAGGCCAGATCATGCTTTGCTCCATGCAGGATTATGTGAAGGAAGTCTTTGAAATCGCCGGCTTCGATACGTTTCTGCCGATTGTGGGAAGTATGGATGAGGCGCTTAACGCATTTTAACTGCAAATGCTGTTTAGGCTTTTAGACTGTTAGACTGTAGGTTGTTAGGCTATAGACTGTTAGACGCCTACAGCCTAATCACCTAATTTGTTTATAAATTTATCCCTGTAAGCCAATCAACCCTCGTTTGCCCAGATTCCTGAGAAACTGTGTGACGGCCACCTCTGCTTCCCGGCCTTCCAGTTGATGGGTTTCGGCAAAAGTGTCCACGATATCTCGAACCGATCGTTTCCCATCGATCATTTTCCAGACTTCGGTTCCCAGGCTGTCTAACTGCAGTTTCCTTGACCCAATCTGTGGAGAGGGTTCCTTGAACCGCTGGATCCATTTCGCTATCCAGGGCCGCATGGTGACGGGATAGCGGATGACGACAACCCCGGAGTTCAGGATTTCTTCAGAGCTTTCAATATTCTTGACAGGTATCAGGGTGAGTGCCTGACGTTTTGTCAATTGTGAAGTGGATGAATATTTATTCAGAAATTTCATGAATCTATCTCAAACAGGATTTAGGCGATAATTCGCACAGATACTCATCATCATATTCGCGTCAATAGGCTTTTTGCTGTCTATGCGAATTCCCAGAATCCGATTTTTTTCGGCCACATGCCAAACGCGTACCCAATGAAAGGCCGGTTTTGGCTTGAACCGGTATAGCCAATTGTCCCTCCCGGAAATTATGTTTGATCGCCATTCTACAGCAGGGTGTTCAAGAAATGATGTCGTTACCAGGTTTTCCCGGTTAAATTCCAGGGCGTTTGCCGCAAATTGTGACAGATCGGTTTGCGACAGAAATGCAGATGCCGGCGCCCAGCGAAACAGCTTTACCGTTTGAAATCCATCGGTAAATGCAAGCTTGTAGTTGCCGGGCTTAAATTGATAATCGTTCAGTTGGAAGGTCCTGGGCAACAGGGCGTGTATATCGAACACAATCCATGCAGTTTGGTCATCGTTTCGGTGGTCTTGCAGACTTTTCAACGTTTTAAGGATTGCCTCACCGGTCATGTGGTCGGCTATATTGAAAACCTGGAACATGACGGCGGTCTTACAGGAAGGACAGAACAGAATGGCGCCCCGCCCATTTTCGTCCCCCGACTGCCAGGAAAATCCCTTGGCGATAAAATTTGAAAGGGCGCTTTCCCAGGTGGGGGGCAGATGCCATTCTTCAAGGTTTTTGTCCGGATGGTGTTTTTGCTGAGCGATGAGTTTTTTTAGATGTGAGCGGTGGGAGAAATGACCCTTCACGGGCCCCCATTTGATTTCCATGGCGGGGCCGGCATGATTGTCGAAAAGTAGATGCCGGGTGTCAATCCGGCCGAGTTCCCATGTGGATGGAACCGATAAGTGAATGCCATTCCAGGCGATTTTTTTCAGCATTCCGGTTATTTATTCTGTTTAATTTGCCGGATTACCTGGGCATAAAGAGATCCCACCCGGTCTGTTCGAGCTCAAGCTCCTGCGTTTCGGAGGCACTGCCGCCAGCCTGTTCCGCCGGCACCTTTTTCTTGTAACATTCCCAGTCCGATTCGAGTAGACTGGTCATGGTGAGCTTGATGGCATTGCCTATTTTTTCTTCTTCATCCCTGGCATTGTGCTGCAGGATCAGGCTGATTTTATTGTTATCCTTATCCATGAATGACCATTTCCACCCGATGACGATGTGAAAGGGGTCGCCCCTGTATTCGTCACTTTTGCCGAAGCGGTAATCGATGCGTTTTTTCAACTTTTTATAGAATGACTTGCTGCCGTCACTGTATTTGAGCTTTATCCGAACGACACGGTTTTGAGCGGCACAGGTGCCGTATGCGATGAGGCCGCTTTTAAACCCTTTTATGGGCCTTGTTTCAACTTCCCGGATACTCTCCATGTGTCGAATGGGAAGGGACGTATCCATTTGGACAAAATCGGCAAACTCGGCGATATCATGGCCCAGGATAAATGGCCCCAACTGGTGTGGGGTTTCCGCAAAGCTTGTTCCGGAAATTACCAGGAGGATGATGGCTACCCAGACAGTGTAATGAATCTTCATGAGAGTTGTTCCCGTTTAGTTAGTGTCCATCCATAAATGGTCTTTTCACGCCCTGCCGGTGTTGGGCGCCATGATTTAACTCCTCAAAATAGCACGCTATTCCTCCGGGTTAAATCTGACGCCCGCCTTGTCAGAACGCGAAAATCCCTATTTCTGGACGGACACTAGTTATTTGAACCGCAAAAGCGAGCGCATTCTTCGCAGCTTGCCGTGGAGTTCTTCATTTTTTTAAGATGACATTAACCCTGCGACCAAATAGCCAACCCCGTCATGCCGGACTTGATCCGGCATCCAGTGTTCTTCTGGATTCCCGCCCCCTTCCTGCGAAGGGGCAGGCACGCGGGAATGACAACCCGCGGGTATTTATCCGCCGGAGTAATATCCTTAACATAGGGCATAATACCCGTTTGTAAATATCAACCATCAACAGTAGGCTATAAGGTTGTAGACTATAGGCTGTAAGCTGCTAAATGCCTAATAGTCTATAGCCTAACAGGCTACAGCCTAATTGCCTGCAATTCAAAGTTTTCCGGAGCGAAATATGGATATCACCAGTAACAGGCCGAGAATTGTGGCCAGGCAGTAGCCCATGAGACCGAGCAAGGTTGTTATGGAGAGGGTGTGATTAAACAGGGTTATATTGAATTCCATCAGACCCTGGGCTGCGTTGAGCACCAGTGCAGCGGCGATCAAAGAAGCGGATATTACCATACCCAAAACGAGCCGGTTGAGGCCTTTTTCAAATTTATCATCCATGCCCTGTATACCGGTATGTTGTATTTCAATCCGGTGTTTGCCCAGAGCCGTCATTTTCAGAATGTCATGGAGGAATTTAGGCACCAGACGCATGTAGCCGCTGAAATATCGTGCATCACGCCCCAAATTGTTGAGTATTTTCTGTGCATCGTATCCACGTTCCAGAAGCGCCTTGGCATAGGGCCTGGTTACCTCCAGCAGGTTGGCATCGCTGTCGAGGATTTTTCCGAGGGCCTCGGTCTGGATAAAGGTTTTCAGCAGCAGCAGATAATTTCTCGGTAACCGGATCTGGTGTTTCAACACTACCTGCATTACCTGATCGTACACATCTCTGGCGGAGATGGTTTTCAAAGATCTCCCATAAAAGGGTTCGCTGATGTCTTTCAGATCGATACGAAATACATCCATGTCGATATGTTCCGGATCGATGAGGCCGGCGCCCGCAAAGGCTTCAACTATCATGACATAATCGTGCTCGGCATATCCGAGGAAGATATTGGCAATCTGCATCATGGACTCTTCGTCCAGATACCCCGTGATCCCGAAATCCACCAGGCCCACACGGCCGTCATACATCACAATGGTATTCCCAGGGTGGGGATCTGCATGGAAAAGTCCAAATTCCATCAGTTGGCGGGAGAAGTTTCTCAGTCCGATCATGGCAATTTCCCTGGGATCGATACCAAGCTCCTGCATAGCTTTAACCTGATCTATTTTGATCCCGTCAATATGTTCCATGACCAGAACCGATTTGGATGTATAGGCCCAATGAACTTTGGGAATAACCAGTTCATGGCTGTCCTTGAAATAGCCGGAGAAGCGTTCCATGTGGCCCGCCTCGGTCAGCATGTCGAGTTCTTTGAAAATGGTTCGTTCAAATTCGCGTGCCAGGTTGATAAAACCGATTTTTCGTCCAACGTCGAATTTGCGCTCCAGTTTTTCGGCCAGCGTGAGCATGAGCCCGATGTCTTGCCTGATTTTTTTTCCGATCCCGGGCCGGATGATTTTTACGGCTACCTTCTCACCCGTACGCAATTCTGCCATGTGGACCTGCGCCACGGAGGCTGCTGCCATGGATTCGGGGTTGAAAGATTTAAAAATGTCATTTAGATTCTGTCCGAATTCATCTTCGATCACTTTCCGTATTTCCTCGAAGGCTACCGGCGGCACACTGTCCTGGAGTTTGACAAGTTCCTGGATGTATTCAGGTGGGAAAATATCTGCCCGGGTGCTCATCAACTGCCCTAGCTTGACGAAGCTGGGGCCCAGTTCTTCGAGTACCTTTCGGATTCTGACAGGAGATGGGAATCCCGATTTTAGAGGATACGCGGTGTTGTCAGGGGTTGTTATGCCACTCGATCCTTGCTTGAACAGCCGGTCCGTGAAATCACCGAGTCCATGTTTCACCATGATACGAGAGATATGTCCCAATCTTCGAATGCCGCGCACGTGTCGCATTCCGTTAACAAACTTCATATGATCAGCCTTTTAATTTAAATCCAAAGCACGAAATTCGAAATTCGAAACAATATCAAATGTCACAAATTCGAATGATCAAAAAATAGACCAAAGATGTTCAACTCTATACGTAGTGTTTGGGTCATTTGAACATTCGATATTTGGATTTGTCCTTCGACCTTGCTCAGGGCGGTGAGCCTGTCGAACCGTTTCGTATTTAGATATTCGGATTTCAGATTTTCCATAACTGAATATGTACAATAGCAAATCCTTATAGGCTTACTTCCCCTTGGACCCTGATTTGCTATTCACCGGTGGTCTCTTCGGCAGCTTCTATTGCCTGTAGGTTCCGCCAACCCTCGGTTATCTCTTTGATCTTGTCCTTTTCGGCGATATAACTTTCAAGATAGCCGCAGTCGGTGCAAACATAGTTGTCCAGGGCAGCGATGGAGATGATGCTGATGGGAATGGAATTGCTTCCGAATGGACCGTTTTTCAGAGGAAGCTTATCGCCGCAATAGACCGATTCGGATCCACACTTTGGGCAAGTACCGTTTTTCATAACGACCTCCTTGTAATATTGGCATTATTATCCGTTTGTTGCGGGTCCATGTTTCGACCCGGTAGGGTGCTTTTGGGGAAGGTTGAAATTAGATTAATATGACCTAATAGCCTATATGTGTCAAACCTAAAATGAGCGTTTCAAATTTTAAGAATGTTGAATTTAGAAATATTTTCAAAGGATTCTATTCATTTCAATTCTCAAAATTTGAAACCCGCTGGGATTGTCGATCTCACCGCATCTACGGCGTCAGATGCCGTCCCGCATAGTTCACTATAGCGAAACGACATCTTCCTTGTAGCTACGGCAACCTCGACAATCGCTCAATTTAGGTCAAAGAAAAACTATCAGCTATAAGTTATATCGGTTTTAGGTTTTATGTTTTAGGTTTTAGGTAAAACACATGCTAAGGGCTTACAGGTCATGGCTTATCATTTCTGGTTCACAAATACTTGCTCCATAGTCAAAACTAAGGTAAATATCCCCCAATGTATGCAACCTTGGGATATAAAATCTATGCCTATTAATGAAGGATCAACATCTAAATCGTCAGGCCGGCTGGAACAGCTCAAACGCTTTCTTGCCCTTTCGCGCACGCCGCATGGTCTGATGGACATGGCGACACCGGCATTCGCTGTGTTGCTCTATCTCGGCAGTTTTCCTCCCGTCCATGTGGTAATCATCGGTATGATGACAGCCTTTGCAGGTTATACCGCCGTGTATGCACTGAATGACATCATCGATTATCGAACCGACATGGCAAAAGGTGGCGAAAGTGCCCTAACTGCCGAAACCTATCTTGACTCCCTGATGATAAGACATCCCATGGCGCAAGGACTCCTGACCTACCGGCAGGGTATCATGTGGGTGACGGGTTGGTCTCTGGTTGCCCTGATGGGCGCTTATATCCTGAACCCCATATGTGTCGTTATTTTTTTAATAGGGACGGCTCTGGAAACCATTTATTGTCTCTTATGGCGTGTCAGTCCGTGGCGGTCGGTTATCAGCGGATTTGTTAAAAATTCGGGCCCCGTGGCAGCGCTCTTTGCTGTCGATCCGCATCCAGCTCCTTTTTTTGCCGTATTATTGTTCCTGGGTCTTTTTTTCTGGGAGATCGGCGGGCAAAATATTCTAGCAGACTGGACAGATAAGGATCTGGCTCAAGGACTCCATGCTAAAACCATTCCCATAATGCTGGGAGTTCAGAAATCAGCTTCTCTGGTACTGATCACGTTGACGGGTGCAACTGTTTTGATGATCTTTCTTTTCTGGCTGTATTCACCAATCTGGGAATGGGTGGCGGCCTTGGCGGCGGCAATAACATGTTTCTATCTGCTGTTGATTCCCGGCATTAAACTCTATCTGGCGCAGGACAGGGACCATGCTATGGCACTCTTCAACAAGGCGAGCTATTTTCCACTTGTGTTGCTCGGTATCGTGCTGGGGCTGATAAGTGTCATGCAAGGTTTTAAATAGAGAACAACCTGGCCTAGGGTTTCACTCGGGGCGCTATTTTTGAAGATCGCAACTTAATTCTTGACAGGACTATAGCGCATGATCTATGAATAAATCATATGATGAGATGCCGTCTCGCATTATGAGCCTACATGTTTTCTCCTATATACACTTCCACCAGGTTTGTAAGCAATTTTATCTACGGTATCATCGATATGTTCACTCTGGCCTAGAATTTAAAAACCTTTTTTTATAAGGAACACCGCTTTGAATTCTATCGAAAAGGCACTAGAAATTCTCCGCGTTTTCACCCCGGATAACCGGCCTCTGCGGTCTGTGGAAATCAGCCATCGGCTGAAGATGAACAAAGCCACCGTCAACCGCACTCTCATCATACTGAAAAAAAGAGGTTTCGTTGTCCAGGATGATGCTACCCGGCGCTATCGCTTGGGTCCCTCAACAGCACAACTGGGCCGCGCCGTAAGGCAGTCTCTGAACGGCCGGTTGGTGGCTCTGGCCAAACCTTACCTGGACGGTCTTCGTGACAAGGTAGGCGAAACAGTTCACCTCGAGGTCCTAACTGGCGGAAGAATCTTTCTGTCCTACAGTGCCACTGGAATAAGGCAGGTCACAGTTACCCCCAGAGTTGGAGATCAGATGGCAATCAATGCCAATGCTGGTGCCAAAGCCATTATGGCCTTTTGTCCTCAAGAAACAGTCCAAAAAGGTCTTGCCGGGCCGTTAACCAAATTTACAACACGAACCAGAACCGATGCCGACGCAATCTGGAAGGAATTTGCAGAAATCAGAGCTACTGGATTTGCATACGATAAGGAAGAATACGATGAAGATGTTCACGCTGTGGCTGCGCCGATTTTTAACCATGAGGATCGGGTTGTAGCGGCGGTTGTTATCATTGTACCCTCATTTCGAATGAGCAGCAGCATCGAATCTGGATCATTGGAGCTATTAAAGGAAACAGCAAGGGAGATATCGGAAAGGCTGTCGCAATTATAAATTCGTCAATACAAACAATCTTGGTCGGTTCAGACCCGCTGTGTTGGTCTGACTGTCCGCAAGACACAGGGAGGATATTATGCGTGTGAAGATGGGGATCGACGAAATCAAATCCATGTTTGATCTTAGCGGCAAGGTAGCAGTCATCACCGGGGGATCGGGGGGATTTGGCAGGGCCGCGGCCATCGGATTGGCGGCTTACGGTGCTGATGTTGTGGTTACTTCCCGAACCCTATCCAGCCTGGAAGAAACCGTCTCGGAAGTTGAATCCCAGGGAAACAGGGCCATGGCCATTCCCTGTGATGTCACCAATGTGGACAGTGTTTCAGCCATGGCCAAACAGGTTGTCGATCAGTGCGGTAAAATCGATATAATGGTGACGGGTGCCGGCATTGCAGCTCGCTATCCAGCTGAAGAGATGCCCATCGATGAATGGCAAAAGGTTATGGATGCTAATGTCAAAGGAACCCTGCTCTGCTGCCAGGAGGCGGGCAAAGACATGATCAAACGCAGTGAACCGGGAAGCATCATAACCGTCGGTTCCATTCGCGGTTTTCTGGGTCATCCGGCAGGCTATTCAGCCTATGGAACTTCAAAAGGCGCCGTCCATCTGCTGACCAAACAACTGGCCTGTGAATGGGCCAAATATAAGATTCGGGTCAATTGTATCGCGCCTTGCATCTTCTGGACGCCATTGACTGAACCAATCCTGAACGATGCGGAAATGTACAAAATCTTTATGTCCCGGATACCCATCGGTCGTGCGGCAGAACCGGAAGATTTCATCGGAGCACTGGTGTATCTGGCATCTCCCGCTTCCAGCATGATGACCGGTCATATCATGTCCGTAGACGGTGGCGCAGCAGCCGGATGAGGAGGCATGGCGTATGAATGACAAAGAATGTATGTTCCCTTCTGTGGCTATAATCGGCGCAGGCCTTATGGGTCATGGCATCGCCCAGATATTCGCCCTCAGCGGCCGCCAGGTCTGGCTTAACGACCTGGACGAGCAGATGCTGGAGCAGGCTGTAGGAAATATTCGAGCCAACCTGAACCTTTTCGTCAAAAACGGGCTGGTTTCCGCGGATGAGGTTGGGCCGGCGCTGTCAAGGATCAATACAACTACATCCCTGGAAAAGGCAGCCGGGCAGGCCGACTACGTAGTGGAGGCCATCAGCGAAAACCTGACGCTCAAACAGGACATTTTTAAAGAGCTGGATGAAGTCTGTCACCCAGAGACCATTTTATCCACAAACACCTCTGTGATGAGTATTACCGAAATCGCGGCCAAGGCTGCCAATCGATCCAGGATTGTCGGCACTCACTTCTGGAATCCGCCTCACCTGATCCCCCTGGTGGAGGTGATACCCGGTGATGACACCGCTGCGGAAACCGTAGAGGCTGCCTATAGCCTCCTGGCCGAAGTGGGCAAATATCCGGTCCGGGTAAAGCGGGATGTGCCCGGGTTCGTGGGAAATCGCCTGCAACACGCCCTCTGGCGCGAGGCTATATCCATTGTGGACGAGGGTATAGCAGAAGCGGCTGAAGTGGACGAGGTGGTCAAGATGGGGTTCGGCATTCGGTTGCCGGTGCTGGGCCCGTTGGAAAACGCCGACCTGGTCGGCTTGGATCTTACCCTTGCCATCCATGAATACATATTAAAACACCTGAACGCGTCACCCGAACCGGCTCCTATCCTGAAACGAAAGATAGATCAGGGCTACCTGGGCTTTAAAAAAGGGCGCGGCCTGCAAAAATGGAGTGAGCAGGAAATTACGGATACCCGGGTCCGCCTGGCGAATCATCTGATACAGTGGAACAAGGCGCGAAAATGATAGCTATTTTTAGCGGAAGTGTCCCAATTACATAATATCACAACACCCGATTCCGGAGGGTATGATGGGCAGCATCAAAACATACATTAACGGAACCACCGGCGGCCCGGTGCGCGTCTATGTTCGCGACGGGCGCATCATTCGCATTACACCGATAGAACTCGACGACACGGATGCACCTTCCTGGAAGATAAAAGCCCGCGGCCGGACCTTTTCACCACCACGCAAAACGACTCTCGCGCCATACTCCCTGGCGTGGCGATCGATGATTTATTCACCCCAGAGGATTCTGACCCCTTTAAAAAGGGTGGATTTTGATCCCGACGGAAATCGCAACTGTGAAAAGCGGGGCGAATCCGGTTACGAACCCATCGCCTGGGATGAAGCTGCCGATATCGTCTGCAATGAAATCAAGCGCATAAAACAGGAGTACGGTCCGGGAGCGATGCTGTCGACGGCCAGTTCGCATCATTTGTGGGGTAACATCGGCTATCGTCACAGTACGTATTTTCGTTTCATGAACATGGTTGGCTACACCTATGCCGACCACAACCCGGACAGTTGGGAAGGTTGGCACTGGGGCGGCATGCACCAGTGGGGCTTCTCCTGGCGGCTTGGTCTTCCGGAGCAGTACGACCTGCTTGAGGATGCCCTGAAAAATACAGAGATGGTGGTTTTCTGGTCCTCTGATCCGGAGACGACACATGGCATTTATTCCGCTTTTGAGTCTACCCCGAGGCGTTTCTGGTTGAAGGAACTTGGCGTTAAAATGGTTTTTATCGACCCGTT
>Ga0190293_1000075_pt1 | contig 35589 bp, 31 predicted proteins | sample 48693001_MG_FD_161671 | JGI IMG/M metagenome (GOLD analysis project Ga0190293, IMG submission 161671) | Hydrothermal vent microbial mat bacterial communities from Southern Trench, Guaymas Basin, Mexico - 4869-30-0-1_MG | ecosystem: Environmental > Aquatic > Marine > Hydrothermal vents >...
TAGACTATTCGCATTATCTTGAGATTGATATCCTCCCTCAGATGGAGCCACTCATTGTAGTCCGTAGTCATTACGAAGTAGCGCATATCCACATCCAGCGATGAATCACCGAACGCGGTGAAATTCACATACACCGCATCATCCCACACTTTGTCGTATTCCGCAAGCATCTTCCGCAGACCGGCAAGAAGGCTCTCCATCGCATCCGGCGTTGTATCGTAGGTCACACCAATAGTGGTGGCAACCCTTCTCATCGGTCGCTTGGAGAAGTTGTTGATGTTCGAGTCCATTATTTCCTTGTTGGGTATGGTCACCAGGGTCTTGTCCACTGTCCGTATGCGTGTGGAGCGGATGCCTATCTCCTCAACCGTTCCCGAGATCCCGTTCACCTCGATGAAATCGTCCACCATGAAAGGCTTGTCGAGGAAGATCACAATTGAGGCGAAGATACCGGATATCGAGTCCTGTGCCGCAAGAGCCATCGCGAGTCCGCCAATACCCATTCCGGCAAGCACACCACTGACTGGATATCCATTAGACTGCATATAGAAGATCACTCCCATGAGCACGACGATGAACTTGGCGAGCTTGCTCAATATGGGGATGAGCTGATCATCCATCCGGGATTCCGTGCCCTCCGCGACCTCTGCCATCCGTTCGCCAACAGCATCTATTGTCCTCATCAGAAGCCAGAGAACATCCACGGTTATGAGGAAGAGGAATATCCTGTTGACCCATAAGGCAACATCCGCAGGCAGGGAGTGGATACGGATGGCGACGAGAAGCCCAAGAAGCATGATCATTATCCTCAGAGGTCGCTTGAGGTCTCTCGATAGTGTGGAGAGGAAACCGTCGTGCTTATCCCCCTTCCTTCGAAGCACGCCCGTGAGGAGTCTCCTGATGAGGACTGCCGCGAGCAGGAGGAGGAGTGAGACGCCTATCTTCCCGACGGGAACACCGCCGGCAGAGAAATCGTATATCCCCGTGAGGGATTGGAACATGCTGGAACCTCCGGTGCGGTTCGGGTTATCATAATAGCAGGTGCTGAGTATTATCCTCCCGCCCACAATGAATCAGCGCGGATGTCCTGTCAACATGACAGAGCAGTTGACATTGGAGCGAAGCCGGTTCACATTCAGCATCCATGTCCAGAAACCGGAGGCAACTTGAACCTGATCAAGATACGCGATTGGATACTCCAGATTGCACTGGCGCTGATAATTTTCTTCGGATTCCTGAGACCCTATGTGATAGAGGCTTTCAGGATACCTACGCCCAGCATGGAGTCCACGCAGCTCGTTGGAGACCATCTGCTTGTTCTGAAGGCATCTGAAGGTCAGAGGATACCATGGACCGACAGTATGCAGCCTCTTCTTCACAACTTCAGAGAGGGGGCCGCAGGCCTTCTCATGCCTGCGACCGGAGATCCGGAGACCGGAGAGATCCTTGTCTTCAAGTGTCCCGCCGGGGATGGCAGGGACTTCATCAAGCGAGTGGTCGCCGTAGCGGGAGATACTGTCAGAGTTCACGATGATACGCTCTTTGTGAACGGCTCTCCAGCAGGAGATATAGCCACCTGTTACCAGGATCCCTTCAGACAGAGTCCACTCGATGAGGCATGGCCTGATTGTCTGGATGAACTCTACGGTAGAGTGCAGGATCTTGACTACATGGGCATTGCCGCGAACTGTGTAATTGATCCAGACAGTAATATCGCATTTATCGTTCCTGAGGAGCATTTATTCATGATGGGTGATAACAGGGACCACTCCAGCGACAGTCGTGTCTGGGGGGCTCTTCCTGTGGATCTCATCAAGGGAGAGGCCCTCGTGACCTACTGGTCGTGGGTTCCAGGGAAAGGTCTCCCAAAGTTCGACAGGATAGCAAGGATGATAAGGTGACGGGCGGATATCCACAGATAGAACTTCCCTATTATCGAGGTTTCCTGGAAAGAGTTCCCCTGACTTACCTGAAGCTGCATGAGCTGGCAGCAGGAGCTCTCGACAGCCGCGACATGCACAGTGACGGATACTGGAAGATCGAGTCACGCAGCGAGACCGTGGCCTACGTTGCACTCAGGAGGGGTGAACCCTATCGCATCATCGGCATGGATTTCACGCAGTTCGACAGTTTTCTGTCATGGCTGCAGAAGCAGGCAGCCTCGACTGAAATGTTTCTGACCTGCAGATTTCTCCCTGATAACAGCCTCAAATATGCTGTGAGATGTCTGGAGGAGCAGCCTGTCCTGAGTAAACTCAGATCCACTTCTGGTCAGATATCGGAACTTCTGGATACTCTCAGCACCCGCGGCGAGTCCGGTCTCCTGAGGCTCGAGGAGGATAATAACCGGACCATACTTATCCCGGTTCTGGGCGGTGAACCTCTAATGGCCATCCTTCCTGGAACTACTCTCGATTCCAGTGGTGCTTCCGATTACATACAAAAGAGCATCTCGGAGAACTGCAAGGGCTATTTCTACTCAGGCGAAACGCCGGAGCTTTCTCCAATTGGACTCGCGGAGATACCCCTTCTTCTCAGGGGGTTCAATAACTGGTTTGCCAGAATGTCGGGGATCTGGCCGGACAGCTTTGGTGTATCTGTCAAGCTCTTCGGAAAACTGCGGGAAAAGAAACCCTTTGTTCAGGACCTCATACTGAAACCTGACGGCCTTTCGTTGCGCGGACCATTCTCTCAGCCCGGGAAACTCCCTGCAGTTATTGTGGTTCTCGTGAAGGCGATAGCCAAGAAGTACGATGATCCGCAGAGAGCCATCAAACTCTTTCGCGAAGTCAACATGGCTGCAAGGCATGCCCTTCTGAACCTCGGGCTCGGAAAGATAATGGGAAAGAGCGATAAGGACTGACAATACGTCCTGTCAGCTCACCAGATATCTTTTGAGATCCTCCGGTGTACCCATGATGAAGAGGTGATCTTCCTCTCTCAGGATATCGTCCGGTCTTGGGACACGGTACTTCCTGCCATCCTCGGTCATTCTCCCGATATAGGCGATATTGAGTCCGTATGTCTTCCTGATCTCCAGGTCGCTTATCATCTTGCCCACCATGGCTTCCTTGACATCCACATGAGCGAAGACCATCCCCCCGGAGAGTGGTATGTAGGATTCGACCCCCTGGAGGGTCAGCCGCCTGGCCTCATTCACACCCTGGGTCTGTTCGGGTGTGTAGATCATGTCAGCTCCGACAGATCTGAGTATACGTGCCTCTCTTTTGCTGGTTGCCCTGCTGTGGACCTTGAGCCCCATGTCTTTCAGGATCTTGGTTACAAGTACGTTCGAACCGAAATCCTCCCCGATTGCTACTATTGCAAGGTCCATATTGGCTAGACCGTGGGCTTCGAGCATGTTTTCATCAGTGCAGTCAAAGGCGACCGCGGACGAGACTTTGTTGCTTATCTCTTCGATGAGTTTGTCACTTACATCGATCGCAAGGACTTCAGCGCCGAGTTCCGCCAGCTTCTCGGCCATGCTGAAACCGAAAGATCCCAGTCCGATAACCGCGAATTTCATTGATTTAGCCATTATTCGCTTCCCGTCTTTCTATCCAATTGTGATCCTTGCTTCAGGATAGCGATATCTTTCAGCAGCTACCCGTCCAGTCGCGGCAGCGAGTGCTGCCGGGCCGATACGCCCCAGGAACATAGTCAGTATGATCACTACCTTCCCGGCAAAGGTCAAATACGGTGTGACTCCGGTGGACAGGCCGACCGTTCCAAAGGCACTCATCGACTCGAATATGTAGTCGAATGGTTCTCCCACGGAGCTGCCTGCTCTTCCAGTCTCCAGTGCCAGCAGGATACCTGCTGACAGGGTGAAGACCAGACCTCCGAGCAGAAGGACCGCTGCAGCTCTCTTAAGGTCATGAGCAGGTATCCTGCGTTTCCATAGTTCGGTGGACGATTTTCCTCGTATCAGGGAGAGGAAGCCGATGAAGATCAGACCAATGGTGCTGGTCTTCACACCGCCTCCCGTACCTCCTGGTGAAGCGCCGATGAACATCAGAGCTACGAAAAGCCACTTGACAACAGGCAGAAGACTGGCTGTGGGAACAGTGTTGAATCCAGCGGTTCGGGGAGTGACGGCACTGAGGAAAGCGTTGGAGAACTTCTGCGGTATGCTCATCCCGGTGAGTGCACCGTTCCATTCCATCGCAATGAAAATGATGAATGACACCACGATAAGGGCTGCAGTTATGAGCAGGACCAGCTTCGCCTGATGAGGTAGCCTCCTCCTGGAACCGGTTCGAAGTCGGTTGAGCATGCTTGCCCCAACTGCAGTGAGAACAAGGAAGCCTACTCCCCCAAGTACGATCAGGATGCCGATAGTCAGCGGAATTCCGGGTACATGAGCGAAAGCCTCAAGATTAGCATGCGCTCCAGAGGCGCCTGCGACAGCGGGATCGAGACTGAATCCGGCGTTGCAGAAGGCGGAGATGCTGTGGAAGACTGACTGCCAGATAGTATATCCGGTTGACCATCCTGTCGGTTCGCTCTCCCACACAAGATATAGAATGAAAGCACCAGCTGCTTCAATTGCCAGAGTCCAGCCGATAATGGATGTCAGTATCCTCTTCAGATCGCTCACGAAATCGCTGTCCATTACTCTGCTCAGGGAAATGGATTCCTTCAACCCCGCGCTGTGTCCGAGGAAGAGGGCAAAAAAGGCGACAAAGGTCATTATGCCCAGTCCTCCGACCTGTATCAATATCAGAATGACTGCTTGTCCGAATCCAGTGAAATCCTCGGAAGTGTCAACGACTATGAGACCTGTCACACATGTGGCAGAAGTGGATGTGAAGACCGCGTCGACAGGAGATATGCCATCGGGAGTTGCCTGTGGAAGAATCAGAAGAATGCTGCCCACTGCGATGACAATACCGAATGTAACGGGCAGTGTAACTGGGGGTGGCAGATTATCGAGGGCCCATGATCCAAACACCGCAAGTAGTATTCTGACAGCGCACAGGGCACTGTATATGAGAGCTATCAGGCTCAGGATTTGAAAGATAGAGGCGTCGAAGCCTGAGAGGATCACCCGGATGAGGAGCAGAAGCACTGCGGCAAGGAATAGCATGGTGAAGAGGAAGAGCCAGCGTTCGCCAAGCATCCTCTGCGAGAATACAGTTCCGCGTCCGGGCAGGAGTATGCCTATTGCAAAGAGGATGGCTGTGGCAAATATGCATACATCAACGGCCAAGATAACATCCTGCGAAGCGATAGCCATGCCGTAGCGTACGATCACCAGTAGCGCAACTATTGTCGCCAGCGCAAGTCTGAATGCTCTGGTGCCCAGTTTTTCCATACTCAAGTCCCTTACCTCCCTTCCGGGGTTTCAAGCATATTAACACTCCCCGCAGTCACGGTCAAATCACGAAAGGTGCATGCATGTCATCCAGTAATGAATACGACAGGTTTCTGCAGCTCCGTCCACTCAATGTCAGGAACGCTCTTCCGGGAAGCCGATGCGCTCTTGTAAGTGTGAGGGATATCGCGGCGGTTGCAATTGAAAAACAGGCTATCGTCATGGCCGCAAATATCCGTAACCCGCTGAGTGCATTCGGGATAATGCGGGCAGCGAAGAAAGCTGATTCCTTCGTTATACTTGAACTCGCAAAATCGGAGGCTGGCTATACCGGTGTTACTTTCGAGAATCTGCCATGGTATGCAATGCAGTTCTCGAGCCTTATCGGAGACGGCGTGGTCTATGCGCTTCACATGGATCACTACGCCATCAAATCCGAGGCAGACAGGGATATGGCTGTTATAAAAGTACCCAAGGCCATCAGTATGGGCTGGACCTCAGTAGCTGTGGATGCTTCACATAGTCCTGATTATGAAAATCTGATCTATACAAGAGACCTCGCCATGCATATCCCTCCTTACATCGGCCTTGAGGCGGAGGTCGGTGAGATCAGGGGAGCCGGAGTCCTCACGACAGTGCAGGAAGCGGAATACTTCGTCGGAGGACTTAACAGCTGGGGCATATTCCCGGATTATCTGGCAATATCGAACGGTTCCAAGCATGGCACCTATGATTCCTCCAAGGGTGAGGGAGAGGGCATCGACCTCCGGAGAACCGGGCAGATCGCTGCCGCCATCGCGCCCTACGGATGTGTTATCGCGCAGCACGGTATCAGTGGAACCCCGCTGGACAAGGTCGGCCATTTCCGCGAGTACGGCATTAACAAGGGGAATGTCGGAACGCTCTGGCAGAACATCCTCTTCGGTCTCGAAATGGACCCGGTAAGCGGGAATGCAATAATCGAGAATGGCTCATACGTAAAACGCTCTGACCGGGGTGTGCCCGAAGGGCTCTGGAATGACATAGTCGATTGGGCCGACAGCCAGGGCTGGGAGAGGAACTCAGGCAACTACAAGAAGGTCAATCTGCCTTTCCACAGCAGGATAATGTCGCTGGAGGAGCGATATCGCTCCAGGATACTCGACGAAACCGAGAAATGGGCGCTCAGATTCTTCGAGGCGTTCGGCTCTGCCGGAACCGGGTCTGAGGTCATCCGCAGGATTGCGGATCGTGGTGACTGGAACTCAGCTCCCCTCCGGGGAATAACTGCAGACAGGAAGCTCTTCTCCTCTTCATCCGCACCCGATGCGGGAAGTGAAAGAACCGACTCCGGAGAAGACTTCTCCGACTGAGAAGGGAGATCACTGCTGGAACGCTACCTTCTTAGGGGGGCCAGGCTGCTTGATCCCGCCGGTCCAATGGATGCTGTTGGTGACTTGCTCATTAGCGGCGGTACGATAGAGGGGATCGGCAGGATCCCTCTAGGCGTTGATGCAATGGAGATCGACTGCTCGGGCAAGTGGATCTTTCCTGGTCTGGTCGATATGCATGTGCATCTGCGTGTTCCCGGCGGTGAGGACGCCGAGACACTTCAATCGGGACTTACTGCAGCTCTTGCAGGGGGTATCACCAGGATCGGTATGATGCCCAATACATCACCTCCTATCGATACCACTGAAATGGCATCCGCCCTCATGCAGAGAGCCTCTCTCCTCGGACTTGCCGATGTCATTCCTGTTCCCTGTGTCACCATGGGTAGGCAGGGCAGGGAACTGGTTGATATGATGTCATTCGTCGAAATGGGTCTGACTGCATTTACGGATGATGGTGATCCAGTGGCGGACGATGCGCTTCTCGATGCTGCTCTGAAGAGAGTGTCCACATTCAACGGTGTGATAATCGAACATCCTGAAATGCCGGGTGCTCCGAGGGGTCATGTGAATCAGGGCAGGATATCCAATCTTCTGAGGATAACGGGGATGCCGGAGAGTACTGAGTATCAGGATGTGGCTAGATGTATCTCAGTACGTGAGCAGTCAGGGGGCAGACTGCATCTGACCCACCTTTCCTCTCCAGTGAGTCTGGATATGGTCAGTAAGGCTTGCATGACGACGGATAGCATATCCTGTGATGTGACTCCGCATCATCTTGTTCTCGACGAGGATGCGCTCCTGACCGAGCATGCCATGGCGAAGATGAACCCTCCTCTAAGATCGAAGGAGAGCAGGCTTCTCCTCACGGAAATCACATCCTGCCGCTTCCCATGGGCCGTAGCATCGGACCATGCACCGCATCCACAACACAGGAAGGAGCTTCCGATACAAGAAGCCGCTTTCGGTATTACCGGTCTTGAAACTCTCTTCCCGCTGGCTCTGGAGGTTCTCCATATAGGAGCAGGTCTACCTGTTACCGAGCTTCTCAGACATCTGATCACAATACCGTCGAGTATACTCGGAGTCAGCCCTCCCCGACTCGCGGCTGACCAGGAAGCCGAGATTGTGCTCTTTGATCCAACCGAGAAGTACACCCTGGCTGAGATCGGGAGCTGCTCCGGTTCCTCAAACACTCCCTTCATGCGAAGGAAGCTGTCTGGCAGGACACGAGCGGTCTGGAAAGGGAGACTGGTCCATGGAGGACCCTAGGGGCAGGCGCATGCGCTGGCGCATGTGCCGCGCGAATCTGAATCTGAATCCGAATCCGAGTCCGAGTGGCAAACTGCTGCTTGCTGCAGTCTTTACAGCCATCATCCTCGTTCTCTGTTCCTGTGCCTATTTCAATACCTTCTATAACGCCAGGAAGAGCTATGATGCAGCAAGGGAGCTGGCCATCGCATCTCCCGAGAATCCCACATACATGGAAGCTGAACTGCTCGACAGGGCGATCACTGGAGCGGTCAAGGTCCTGACAAGGTATCCCGACAGCAGATGGGCCGATGATGCACAGCTCCTGCTTGCGGATGCTCTCCTTCTTTCAGGTGAGAGGTCACTCACCGGCAGTGGCACCTCCGATCTGGAGGAGGCCATGATGGCTTACGCTGCAGTCGTGGTCATGACCGATGACCGTACTATCAGGGACATGGGGCATATCGGTATTGGTCGCGCCGCATTTGGACTGGGGCGGTACAATGATGCCATTGCCAGTTTTGAGAGTGTCTCTGCCGGGGATGACAAACTCTTTTTTGCGTCCAGACTGGAACTCATCGAAGCCCTACTGCTTGACGATAAGCCTGAGACAGCCCTGCAGGTGGCAGACAGTCTCTCCATTCCCGACTCGGACAGTCTGGCTGCTGAGCTTATGCTGGTCGAGGGCAGGGCACTGACCGCTCTCGGTTTCCCGGATAGCGGAGCTGTACTTGCACTCGAGGCAGGTGATCTCTTCGGAAGGGGGCACGGGGCTTACAGGGCGCTTACAACTGCGGCCGCATCCTATATTCTTGCAGACAAACCTTTCACTGCCGTAGAAGTTCTGAATACCCTGCTCTCCACTCACAGATCCGACCTCGAAACAGCGGCTATCGTCCTCCTCGAAGGCAAGGCTCGGGAGATAGCCGGCGATCCCGACAGGGCTGTCACATCCTATCTGAACGCCGCCGATCTCGATAGCTACAGTGAGTACGGAGCAGAGGCTCTCTACCTGAGGGCACTTCTTCTGGAGGATGCCGACAGGACGGAGGACGCTCTTGCCGATCTGACCAGACTCGCTCAGAGGGGTGGGGGATATCTCTGGATACGGATGGGATCCAACCGGATACACGACCTGCAGCTGCTGAGTGACTATTCGGAGGCACTGGGATCCGCTGATGAAGAGGATATCTGGATGCTTCAAGTGATGATAGCCGAGAAGCGGATTGACCTGTACGGACAGGAAGATCCTGAAGCCCTTGTTCTGCTGGAGACAATTTCTACGGATGCACCTGATATGGAGAGAGCCATGGCCATGGTCAGGCTTGCTGACCTGGATACTGCCGATCCGGATGTATCAAGGACCACTCTGCTGGAGGTTCTCGAGCTGGCGGCCGAGGGGGATCTGGCAACAGATATTGAGAGTTATCTCGGGCTGGAACCGGGACCATCCTATCATCTGCGGCCTTCAGTCGTGCTCAACCGCGCGTGGGGGCTCATCTCTGAAGAGCGCTATCAGGAAGCATGGACCGAACTGAACGCAAGTTTAGGGAGCAGGTGGAGCGAATCCGTCAGACCTGAGCTGCTGTGGGCTGCCTATGTGGCTGCGGAGGCAGCAAGAATGGATGATAATGTCATGGAGGACTACCTGAACGAACTCGTCGAGGAGCATTCCGACAGCGAGTACGGTCTGACTGCGCTGAACAGGCTCGGTGGAATTGAGGGCGGGGAAGAGGAGGAATGACAATTGATGACTGCACAGGGTCCTGATCTGGAAGTGACCGTGCTTGAGAACCGGGAGATACTCCCTGGAGTTCACTCAATGGTCTTCAGAACCCATGGAAATGTCTATGCTGACTCCCTTCCCGGTCAATTCCTCCAGGTAGAGGTCTCACCCGGTCCATTTCCTGTGACCAGAAGACCGCTGACGATTGACGGGCTGCACGGTGATGACTGTGTTAGAGTGGTCTTTGAGTCGGTTGGAAGCGGTACATCCATGCTTGCCTTTAAGCCGGTTGGTACTTCTCTGAGAATACTCGGTCCGCTTGGTAGAGGATATGAACTCCGTCCTGGAGGCTGGCTCCTCATAGGAGGCGGTCTCGGAGCTGCCGGACTAGGTTTCCTTGCTTCAAGGATCGACTGCAGGAGTGTGCTTCTCGGCGCTGCGACTTCTTCCAGGCTTCTCCCCTTGCCGGGTCTTCCTGTTCTTACCGCCACAGAGGATGGCAGTCGGGGTACTCATGGACTGGTCACCGATCTCCTTGGTTCAGTCGAGTGGACAGCTATAGAGAATGTTGCGGTCTGTGGTCCAGTCGGGATGATGGACGCCGTTATCAGGCAGATCCCCGAGCGGCTGCTCGGGATGACCCAGGTCTCAACGGAGGCCAGGATGGGATGCGGCTACGGAGTGTGTGAGGGTTGCTCGCTACCTGCTGCTGCTGGAGGTTACCTGAAGTGCTGCACGGACGGACCTGTCATCCCTGCCGCCGATATAGACTGGGAACGATGGAGAGGCGGAAATACATGACATCCGATATCCGTTCATGGAGTCTCTGGGGACGCAAGTTCACTTCCCCAGTCATGCTGGCCTCGGGTACAGCGGGTTTTGGACTGGAACTGCTTGAGAGAGGTTCACTTGCCGGGACTGCGATAGTCGTCTCCAAAGCGACTACACTGGAACCCCGCGAGGGGAACCCTCCACCGAGACTCGTTGAGACCAGGTTCGGACTCCTGAATTCGGTTGGTCTGGCCAATCCCGGAGTTGATGCAGTGATGGAGAACATCCTTCCATCCGCAGCCATGTTACCCTGTCCGCTCATCGTCAATGTTGCCGGAAAGAGTGAGCGTGAATTTGCCGCTGTCGTCGACAGACTCGAAGGATCATCAATCCCCTTCGGATATGAGATTAATGTGTCATGTCCCAATGTGGCCGCTGGTGGAGTAGCCTTTGGAGCCTCACCAGAGACCGTCGACCGAATAGCCCGGATGGTGAGAGAGGTTACCGACAGACCCTTCAGTGTGAAGCTGACTCCGAATGAGGGAAGTTTGACTGAATCTGCCCGTGCCGCCGAGGAGGGCGGAGCCAACGCGGTAACAGTATCCAATACATATCTGGGAATGCGGATCGACTGGCGAACAGGGAAACCTCTTCTCCACCGGAGTGTCGGCGGTTATTCTTCACCTGCGATACTCCCCATGACCGTTGCCAGGGTCTTCACCGTCTCCTCATGTGTCGACATACCCGTCCTTGCATCAGGCGGCGCTACATGTCCGGAGGACATTCTCGAACTGCTTGCTGCTGGAGCGGCAATGGTCCAGGTCGGAACAAGGGTCATGAGACGGCCCGATGCCGCGGCCGAATTACTGACGGGTATCAAGAACTTCCTGGAGGAAACGCTGTCTTGATGCATCTCAGGTCCGGAGCATCGGCGGTATTGACCCTCCTTCTGTTGCTTTCATCCTGCGCTCTGGTGCCTGATCCGGTCTATCGATCTTCTGGTCTGACCGGCTCTGCTTCGGTGAGCGGTTTCAGGCAGAGGGGGACAGCATCCTATTATGGTCCCGGATTTCATGGGAAACTCACCGCAAATGGCGAGACATTCGATATGCACGCGATGACATGCGCACATCTTACACTCCCTTTCGGTACCTTACTGCATGTCACGAACCTGGATAACGGAGGGGAGGTTGTAGTCAGGGTCAATGACCGAGGTCCATATGTCGGTGGCAGAATTATAGACCTTGCGCGGGGAGCGGCAGAGGAACTGGGGATGATCGAATCGGGTACAGCGGAAGTCATGCTGAGAGTGATAGGAAGTGAAAATGATGAATGAGTCCAATACTTCTCCAGCGGGACTGTACGTTGCGCTGACCAGCAGTGATCTGACGGGGGACCATACTCTGCTCGACGAGCTTCATGGACTCCCTGTCGGCATGAAAGTGGGGCTCGAACTATTTGTAAGAGAGGGTCCTGCACTTCTCGAAAGGATCCGCACTCATGGATATGCGCTCTTCCTCGATCTGAAATTTCACGATATCCCGTTCACGGTCGCGGGTGCTGTCAGGTCCGCATGTGCCTACGAACCGGAACTCCTGAACGTGCATGCAACGGGCGGGCGGGAGATGATGCTTGCAGCAGCCCGTGCTGCCGCGGAATACAGCGGTCCAACCAGGATCATCGCCGTGACGGTACTTACAAGTCTCTCTGAAGATGATCTTTCGGCTATGGGCATGGATATCGGACCGGCAGAACTAGTCGTTAAGCTTGCGTTATCAGCCAGGCAAGCCGGGCTGGATGGTGTGGTCTGCTCGCCGGCAGAGGCTGCGGCCGTCCGGAATGCGGCTGGTCCTGAATTCCTGATAGTCACCCCCGGCATACGCCCAGCGGGTGCGTCCATGGATGATCAGAAGCGAACTTCTACACCAGCGGAAGCGGTAGCCATGGGGGCGACCTCCCTTGTCGTCGGTCGACCTATTACGAAAGCCTCCACCCCGAGAGCGGCTGCGATGGCGATCCTCGATGATATGGAGCAGGCTGGACGGAAGTGAACCGGCGGTGACCCGGATATCCCCGTTCAGGCTTCGTCTGACGATCTATTTTACTCTCTTCCTCATTCTGTTTGTTTCACTTGTCTACGGCTGGGATGCCCTGCTTCTTTCGGTTTGCACAGACAGACTAAGTAGGATCGATCCATTGGTCTCGATCGAGACCGCTTCCCTCTCGTACGGGGTGCTTCTTCTCGAGGGCATCGATATGCCATCCCGGGGCATCTCACTCGAGGGAATGCTTGTATACTGGCACGGCGGATCGTTCTCACCTGCTGCCGACAGTGTTCTCGTTCTCGGAGGATCTGTTGACGGGAGCATCGAGGGAGAGGCGACAGAATACTCCTCCGGAGAGCGGCAATCGATACCCCCGGTATCCTTCAGAGGTCTGAGGGCTGTTCATCCTTCCCTTGGTGAATTTATTGCGGATGGACACCTTTCCGGAATCGAGTCCGGCGACTCCGTGAACCTTCTCGTCAGCTGCGGATGGGGTGATGCGATCGCATCGGTCTATCTTCTTGAGGGGGCCGACAGCCTTGATGTGAACTGGTTCAGGTGTCTGACAGGTGAGGGTGGACTTCCGGGGCTTCCCGAACTCCTCGATGGATATTCAGTGGCAGGTGACCTTCACGGCATGCTGGGAGATGATTACGCCTTCGATGGCCTGGTTCAGGAGCTCAATGGAAAAAAGGCCAGGATGGCATTTTCCATCAGGCGCGGCCCTGACGCGCCGATGATATCGCTCTCTGTGGAGCTGTCTACGATGACGGAATCACTTTCAGAGGCCATAAGGACGATTGCTTCAGCTGATTATGTTTCCCTTGTTCCTTCGGGAACCATGCAGGTGAGGTTCGAGGGGGGGGATACACTCGATATCGATGTATCCGCCCGATTGGATTCACTGGTCATTCTCAGTTCCAGACTCTCTGAGGATACGGTCACTTTCGGGGCTTCTGTCGATTTTCGCGGAACTGTCCTCCACGGAGCAGGGGAGCTGGCTGTTGATTCGGGCAGGATCTCAATAGGCAGCGCTGATGTCAACTTTTCACTGCAGGCACTTTACGGTGAAGAAGAGCCCTGGCTCTCCCTCAGGCTTTGGGCTGACAGCCTCGCAGGAGAGGATATTACCTCATCGGTTCCAGAGGGAATACTTGGCCGTCTGGAAGGACTCAGACTCGGAGGCTGGAGTTCCTTCGACCTAATGATCGAGCTCGACTGGGCAGAACCGGACAGCTGCGATTTCGGAGTCGATGTTGATGTAAGTCGTCTGACAGTAGCCTACAGTCCCGTAAGCATCGGACTGTTCCGAGAGGGTGGAAGCCGCATTATGCATGACAGCTGGGGGAACAGCAGGATGCTGTCTCTCATTCCGGAGGACTCGACGTTCACTCCATTCGATTCTCTGCACCCATCCCTGGAAGGTCTGCTGCGCTGTGCCGAGGATGCCACTTTCCGCAGCCATTCTGGATTCTGCGAGTATCATGTGAGAAATTCCATCCGTGCGAACATTGAGAGTGGGGCATTTGTGAGGGGAGGGTCTACGATCTCAATGCAGCTGGCCAGGAATCTTCTTCTTGACAGGGACAAGAACCTCGCCAGAAAAGTGCAGGAGGTCTTCCTTACATGGCGTCTTGAGAGATACCTCAGCAAGGATAGAATACTCGAGATATACGCCAGGATAGTGGAGCTTGGACCGGATATATTCGGATTCCAGGAAGCTGCCTTCTACTACTTTGGCGCTGATCTGGACCGACTTACAACAAGGCAGGTCGCATATCTCGTCTCGATACTCCCGGGACCGAAGCTCTATTACAGGTTCTATGCACAGGACAGGATACCTGCATACTGGGAGGATTACATCGACCGTCTTCTGACCATTTCCTCGGACAGGGGCTGGATCGAACACGATTCGGCTATCGCTGCGCTCGCGGACTCGATCGTATTCGTCCACCCGCCCGGTCTGTCGCGCTCACAGTCCCCACCTCTCTGAGACGAGTACTTCCCGTCTCTGCGGAGGGGTCAGAACTGGAAGTAGATGAACTCGTTGCTCCCGAAGGCTCCGAATACCAGAAGAACAAGAATAGCCGCGAAGTAGACTGACCATCTGAATGCCATGGGCATCCGCTCGATCTGAAGGAAGTGCTCTCTTGATCTCTGAAACCATTCCAGGATCAGGAGAGATACGCATACTAGAAGCAAAGGCAGGAATACCGAGTAGTTCAAGTTCATGAGGGGATTGGAGACTATCCTGCCCAGGTATCCAAAAGCCTGGCCGATGCTTCCGCTTCGGAAAAAGACCCAGACCAGAGTAGTTGCAGCGAAGGTAGCGGCCATTGCCCGCCATTCGCGAAATGAGGGGAGCAGCCTTCCTTTTGCAGGCGTTCCGATGAAACGGCGATGCCTTTTTTTCAGTGTCATCGGGAGGAAGAACAGGCCATGAATGAAGCCCCAGAGCACGAATGTCCATGCCGCTTCATGCCATAGACCGCAGATGGTGAAGGTAATGACGATGTTCAGGGCCTTCCTGGAGCGGGAAGGTTTTTTTCCGCAGAGAGGTACATACAGGTAATCACGGAGCCAGGATGAGAGGGATATATGCCAGCGTCTCCAGAATTCTGCGATGTCCCGTGAGAAAAACGGGAAGGCGAAGTTCCGCATCAGATCGAATCCGAAAAGTTTTGCACAGCCGATTGCTATATCAGAGTAACCGGAAAAATCACAGTACAGCTGCATTGCCAGGAAGAAGAGACCGATCAGCAGAGTGAGTCCGTCATACTTTCCGTAATTCTCGAATATGTCGCTAACGAACGGTGCCAGATTGTCGGCTATCACCATCTTCTTGATGAATCCTGATAGCATCTGGCGAAGTCCATCTCTCGCCAGGGAGTCAGAGAACTCCCTTTTCCTGAGAAACTGTGGAAGGAGTGTCGAAGCTCTGTCGATGGGACCTGCCAGCAGCTGCGGGAAGAATGCGACGAATGAGAAGAAAGCAATCGGTCTTCTCGTCGGTTCGATGTATCCTCTATAGATATCGATGGTGTAGCTCAGTTTCTTGAATGTATAGAAACTTATGCCGATTGGAAGTATGAGTCCCAGTGTATGTGTACTGGCACCAACTCCAAAGAGACCGAGCAGTTCGCACAGGGATGAAAGGAAGAAATCATAGTATTTGAAGAAACCCAGCATACCCAGGTTGACTGCCAGACTTATTCCGAGAAGGAGTTTTCTTCTGCCTGCCCTGTTCTCCGAACCAAGCCTGAGCCCAACGAGATAATCGACCAGACTGCTGAGAACGATCAGAGAGAGGAAGCGCCAGTCCCACCATGCATAGAATGCATAGCTGGCAAAGAGAATAAATGAATTCTGAACAATGAGTGGACCCTTGCGCAGCATCCAGTACAGAACGAAGACCAGGGGGAGGAAGACTGCAAACGGAATTGAGTTAAATAGCATTCATCACATCTTCATAAATGGCGTCAGCGACAACCTGGTCCCTTGTCTATTCCAGTGCGAAGCTGAACATAACTCCGGAATCCTTATCATCCGAGTCAGTCAGACCGCAGATCACCGGGGAGGATATGCGACGCATGATCCAATTGCTTCACAGTGAATCCGTTCGGTCCTCTGATTGACAACAACTGCCGTTGTTAGTATTTGCTGAACCATCTTGAAGAGGTGTACCAGCCTCCACGCGGAACGCAGATGCACTACGTTTCGGACCGGTACGGTATGATGGGAGGAGACTGGTCATTATGCAACGGAACCAGGGGGTTGCTATGAGCGATGGCAGGGCTGTCGAGATCAGACACGAAGGCCGAATTCACCGTGCCGACAGCATGGAGACCCTTCTTCATTGGGCAAGGGAACACAGACTTTCCATTGAAGACCATTACCGGGAGGCCGGAACAGACCAGTGGCTGCCCATTAGGTCGCATGAGGAGCTTGCCAGGCTCCTCGATCCTGAGAACTGGTGGACACTGAGAATGAGCGGCAAGACATTCATGGCCCCTGACTGGGAGACTGTCGTGAGATGGACCAGGGAAGGACGGCTTACCGAAGACGTTCAGATAGAGGGACCCAAAACACCTCCTGGAGGTATACTCGGAAAAGCGTCCCCTGAACTGGCACCATACCTGCGTGAACCGCTTCCTGAGCAGCCGGAGTTCATCCCGCCCAAACTCCAGTTTGACGGCAGAACATTCCTTCCGGGAGACCTTGATACCGTGAGGGACTGGATATCTGAATCGAGGGTACCTCTCGAGGCGACGATCTCGATAGACAACCAGGAATGGCAGCCGCTGAGCGAGTGCGGGCATTTCGAAATCGACCTCTGGCCGACCGATGCACTCGAGACCCGCTCAGAACCCATGGAGGTCTCCGAGCCGGCATCGGAGACGCCCACGGAATCGCTCACAGACAGTGAACGAGCTTCGCCCGAAGTCGATCGGTCAGCACAGGAGTCCGAGGAAGGAACTGATGCAGAGACCGGTGCGGAGATTGCCGAAGGTGAGGTCGATGCTTCGATGGAGCCAGCTGTGGAGCCCTACAGGATAACCACCACTTTCGGAGACGACTACCTCCTGCTGCAGCCGAAAGAGATTCTTACTCTACTGAAGAAAAAGAAGATCCACAGTTTCGACGAAGTCAGGCATCCCGCTCTCCCGGACGGTACTATGTTTGTAAGCGAGTTCATAGAGGTAATGAATATGAGGAGAGGATCCAGGGCTCTCCTCTTCACTCTCGCATCGATACTTACTGTCGGTGGAGCGGCACTCCTGTTCTTTAAGGGTGATGCTCAGTGGATGCTCTACGGCGGCATCGCTGCGGCAGCTTCTGGTGTCGTTATGTTCGCATTGGGGGCATGGAAGAACTGAATACCCAGCCTGTCGATCTGATCGCCGCGAAGAGGGAGGGTTCAGCCCACTCCAGAGAAGAACTCCGTCATTTTGTCTCGGGTATCGCTTCAGGCTTAATACCTGATTACCAGGCTGCTGCCTGGCTGATGGCAGCCTACCTCAATGGTCTGGACAGTGAAGAGACCATTGCCCTGGCACTGGCGATGAGGGATAGCGGATCAATACTGGAATGGAGCGAAGGCCCGGGACTGTCGGACAAGCACAGCACCGGAGGGGTCGGCGATAAGATATCTCTTATACTGGCTCCACTCGCGGCGGAGGCCGGACTCAGAATACCGATGATAAGCGGCAGGAGTCTCGCCCATACCGGGGGGACGCTGGATAAGCTTGAATCGATCCCCGGTATGTCGGTTGATCTCGAGCTTGCCGAGTTCGTTTCGCTGGTTGAGACGAATAGGGTTGCGATGTGTGGTCAGACCCCTGATCTGGCTCCGGCGGACCGCAGGCTCTATTCTCTGAGAGATGCCACTGCAACTGTGAGTTCCATACCTCTCATATGTGCAAGCATTCTCAGCAAGAAGCTGGCGGAGGGTACCGACTCATTAGTATTTGATGTCAAGGCTGGGAGGGGGGCCTTTATGAAGGATACCGCCTCTGCACGGGAACTTGCTGCCGGATTGACCGGTATAGCCAGGAGTACAGGTGTAAATGCCGTTGCGATGGTCACATCAATGGACCGTCCTCTTGGGCTGACGGTCGGTAATGCGCTGGAGGTCCGAGAGGCAATTGAGGTTCTGAGGGGCTCCGGTCCCACGGATATCAGGGACCTGACGCTGGACCTGGCCGCAGCAATGCTTGCTTCTGCCGGGATGAGTGAGGCCGAGAATGGTCCCTCCATCGAGGATCTTGGTGAGATGCTGGATAATGGGAGAGCGTACAGCCGTTTTGTAGTGATGGTCGAGTCCCAGGGAGGTGATCTCGAAGCCTTCGATGCTCTACCTACCGCAGCGGTCAGGATGGAATTAACTTCTGACAGGTCAGGTGTATGGTCGGGGATGGATGCCGGGATACTCGGTGAGACTGTCCGGATGATGGGGGGTGGAAGGTACCGGATGGATCAGGTGATTGATCCTCTGGTTGGATGGGAGCAGCTTCTGCCCTGTGATACCGCGGTAATTCCTGGAGAACCTCTCGCTCTACTTCACGCATCCGACAATGACTCGGCCGCTGAAGCTGTCAGACTGCTCCAGTCTGGAATCATCTGGAACGAGCCGGCACAACCACTCATAAGGGAAGTATTATGAAGACTATACCGCAGCTGGACCTGAGCGACCTGCCGGAGAAGCTGCTGAAGGATGGCATTCTTTCAGAGAACGGCTATGACAGACTTTCCAGATATGATGATGTGACCGATGACAATATCCTCGATGTCCTCGTAGCCAGGGGACTCGTCTCCGAGGAGGATCTTTACAGGTTCCTCGCGAAACTCACCGGTCTGCAATACAAGGTCCTCGACCCGCTGGAGCTGGATTACCAGATCGTAACAGCTCTTCTTCCGGGTGCATTTGCCCAGAAGCACCACCTGGTTGTCTTCGGTGAGTATGACGATGTACTGAGAGTGGCCACCAGCAGTCTGGCAAACCCCAGACCTCTCGAGGACCTGATCCACATGCTGGGCAGAGAACTCGAGCTCTACATCGGCCGGCCATCCGAGATAGCCAGAGTGATTCGACAATTCTACGGCCTTCACAGCTCTATCGTTGCTGCGGCCAAGGAGATCGATTCAGATGGAGATGTGGATCTCGGTAATCTTGAGAGATACGTTTCCAGCGAAACAGCCGAGCGAATGGAACCCACAGACCGACCGATCGTAAATGCGGTCAGTCACCTTATGCAGTACGCCTTCGAGGAGCGCGCAAGCGACATACATATCGAGCCGCATCGTGAGGGCACCGTGGTCAGGCTGAGGATTGATGGTGTCCTGCACGACATCTACAAAGTCCCCAAGAAGCTTCACCTCCCGATAATGTCCAGGATAAAATCGATCTCGGGGCTGAACATTGCAGATAAACGACGACCCCAGGATGGCAGGATCAGGACTCATTTTGAAGGGAAGCCTGTCGAGATCCGTTCTTCTACAGTTCCTGTAGCGTTTGGGGAGAAGATCGTACTGAGGATACTGGACCCGGCGATGCTCATGCAGGACCTTGGACAACTCGGCTTTGAGTCCCGGGATCACGAGAGATACAGGAGTGCCATACACAGACCTAACGGACTTATTCTGGTCACTGGACCCACAGGGAGCGGTAAGACCACTACTCTCTATTCCTCGCTTACAACGCTTGCTACCAAGGAAAAGAACATCACCACCATCGAGGATCCCGTGGAGTTCGTCACAGATGAATTCAACCAGATCAGTGTCCAGCCAGCTGTAGACCTTACATTTTCCTCTGCCCTCAAGTACATCCTCCGGCAGGACCCCGACATAATCATGGTCGGGGAAGTAAGGGACAAGGAAACAGCCAGAAGCGCAATGAGGTGCGCTCTGACAGGACATCTGGTGCTGAGTACTCTACATACGAACGACGCGGCCTCTACATCCATCAGACTTCTTGACATGGGGGTGGAACCATATCTGCTCTCCACGACACTGGTTGCCGTAATAGCCCAGAGGCTCGTAAGGAAAGTCTGCGAAGCCTGCAAAGAGGAATATGACCCATCTCCATCTGTCCTGAGGTCTCTCGGCCTTGATGATTCGATGGAAGTCTCTTTTCAGAGGGGCAGGGGATGCAGGACGTGCAGGGGTACTGGCTATAAGGGTAGAATCGGTGTATTTGAGTTATTGACCGTGACTGAGGAGATGCGTGCGGCGCTCGCAAGGACCGCGACAATAGATGAAATACTTGGACTGGCCATACAGCAGGGAATGACACCTCTCAGGGAAAATGCTCTGTCGAAAGTCATGAACGGTACTACCACGCCCGAGGAGATGCTCAAGGTGACCATGGCGATGGGTTCGGAGTGAAATACATGAAGTGTCCAGCATCAGCGGTTATTACTGTATTCGTTCTAGTTGCGGCACTATCATGCGGAGGTAACGGTAGTCCTCCCTCAGAGAGTCCTGCTCTTGACACTGTGGCTGTACATGACCAGCAGGCAGACTCAGTAGTGATGATTCCTCTTTCCCCTCTTGAAGTAGCCCTGCAGTTCTCCAATGACCTCGGAATGAACGATCCGGTTTGCTTTGAACATCTTTCAGAAGCATTCGTCGATTCCCTCCCGACTGACAGTCTCTCGCCCCGGGAGATATTCGGCAGATGGAGAGCATTCGATGCTTCCGGAAGGCTAACCGTTATACAGGAGAGCCCCGAAGGCAGGAGGACATCATATACCTGCGCGATTGCCAGGATGGAGCGACCTGTCATTAACCGCATACACTTCCTTCTGGAGAATGGATGCTGGGCTATTGATGGTTTCGGCGAGGAAGTACCTCAGGAGCTGGAGGATTCCCTGACCATCGAGCAGATAGCCGATCTTGTTCTGGAGCATCCCGAGGTCCGCAGGGAACTCAGACTTGTCAGGATGCTATGGGAAGACTGCCTGCTCGATTCCGCTGCGAGCTACTCCTCGCTTGATGCTGCCGTTGGGGCGGGGCTGGATTCCAGAGATTTCATCCTCGATCTGCAGCCGGAAAGCTACGCCGTACTGGCGAACTCGAACATCCGCAGAGCCGCCAAGTACCAGATCATATATGAGAGAGCCGGCGCCACCATTCCGGGGATACCGGCTGATCTCGCTACAATGATGAATATCGTGAGAGAGATGGCTTTCATCTCCAGATCCGTAATGGCCGGCAGGCATGAGGCCATGCAGCATCTCTATTCCACCGGCGAGTGGATTGAACCTGATCTCGAAGAGGAGCTCTTCAGGATCGCTGGTTTCAGGACATTCTTCCTTGGTGTCAGCGACAGGGTCGAGCAGATCGATTCCCTTTCGAGAACCTACAGGGTACTATTGACAGCCGGGTCCAATGAACCACTGGGACAGATCGTTCTCGACCTCGACCCGCACCAGCTGGAGCAGAGGATGGATAACCAGATGGGAGTCCCCATATGGAGGGCTCTGGCTGTCGAGATGAACGGTGACCGCGATCCGGAAAGAGTGATTTACTGGGCTGGAGATATGTTCCTGTTTGAGGGTACACCGACAGGATACCATCTTGTCTGGCGAACCTACGAGGATTACGAGAGTGATTATCACGCCGAGTTCGTATCTCAGCCTGCGGGGAGGGATGGCTGCAGAGAGGTGACCTTCACAGGCAACAGCGGTGATCATACCTACTATCTCGGATACGATGATACCGGAGATCCACTCTTCAGAAGGATGCAGATCCTGCCGGATGATCTTGCCGCAGAAGAGGAGTCACCTTGAGCAGTCCGAGTTCCCGCAGCATCATTGTGCCTGTTCTCTACTGGGGAGTAGTTCTTGTTATCGCCTCGGTTTTCTTCGGAGCTGGCTTCGCCTTCAGGGTCTACGGCGACTGCAGCTCTGCGTTCTCCAACGCCAGGGGAAATCTTCTGGTAGCCGGCTTACGCGGGCACGAACCTGCTGCTGCAACAGAGATATATGACAGCAGGGGAGACCTTATGGTCACTGCCTGTGTCGAGAACAGGTATCCAGTAACTCTCGAGGAAGTTTCTCCATGGGTCATCAACGGATTCATCGCGACTGAGGACCAGAACTTCTATGAGCATAAGGGAGTGAGTCTCAGGGGTATCGCGAGAGCGGCTCTTCACAACTTCAGAACAGGTGACAGACATGGGGCCAGCACCATCACCCAGCAGCTGGCCAAGGGACTCTTCCTTGTTCCCGACCAGACCATTCAGCGGAAGATACAGGAAGCCTTCATTGCCATGGAGATTGAGCGCCAGTTCTCCAAAGAGGAGATACTGGAGATGTATCTGAACCAGATCTATTTTGGTGCGGGAGCTCACGGCATTGAAGCGGCCGCCAGAACTTACTTCGGTGGAATAACGGCTTCGGAACTCTCCCTTGCTCAGTCAGCAATGCTTGTCAGAATGGTCAAGAACCCTAGTGGGTTTAATCCATTGACCAATCATGACAGGTGCCTGACACAGAGGAACATTGCGCTTCAGGTCATGGCAAATGAGGGCTACATCACAGAGCAGCAGGCTGATGCAGCTATGGAGTCACCGCTCGCTGTTGATGTCCATCGTCCCGAGATAGAGCAGGAATGGGACTATTTTTCGGAATACGTCAGACAGTATCTCGTGGCAAGGTACGGATGGTCTGCGGTCTATGAGCAGGGACTCCGTGTATGGACAACACTTGATCCCGCAATGCAGACTGCTGCCGACCGGGCTCTCGACAGCGTTCTCGTTTCGAAGGAGCCGGTATGGGATCCGGCTACTGGTGAGTTCATATCCAATTCTGAAAGATTGAGATTCGAGAGCTCCTACAGTCACTGGCAGGCCATTTCTGATACAACCTCAGGTGCTCCGAGCTATATCCAGGGCGCTCTGGTTGCCATTGACCCTTCAACCGGATTCGTAAGGGCCATGGTCGGGGGCCGTGATTTTCAGGATAGCGAATTCAACAGGGCGGTACAGGCTCGAAGGCAGCCGGGAAGCTCATTCAAGCCCTTCGTTTACGCTGAGGCTATAGAACAGGGCTGGTCGCCAGGCAGTACGATACTGGACCAGCCGGTCGTCGTTGACCTCTCCCCGGGTACCTGGAGACCAAGGAACTATGATCATACTTTTCACGGCATGGTCACTCTCAGAACGGCTCTCGCGAGGTCATTCAATGTCTCTGCCGTGAGGCTGGGAATGGCTGTCGGTGTTGAAGCTGTTGCGGCAAGAGCGAGCGCAATGGGAATAGAGTCCTTCATTCCCATCGTCAACTCACTCCCTCTTGGCAGCGGTATGGTCAACCCTCTTGAGATGGCACAGGCCTATATCCCGTTTGCCACCGGAGGTCTGGCCAGGGAGGCTGTTGCCGTACTCAGGATCGAGGACAGATATGGCAACGTTCTCGAAGACAATTCCGCCCCCGCATCCGGCAGGAGAGTGCTCTCCGAGACAGGAGCAGCTTTAAGCAACTCGCTACTGCAGGCCGTACTCCGAGAGGGTACCGCGGCCGGAATCGGCTGGTACTGGGGAGGTCCGTACGCCGGAAGGGAAGCCGGCGGCAAGACTGGCACAACAAGTGATTATGCCGATGCCTGGTTCGTCGGCTTTACTCCCGATCTCGTGGCCAGCGTATGGGTGGGATACGATAATCATGTTGTCAGGATGAGGCTCCAGAGCGGGAGGGGACAGGCTGGAAGCAGCATAGCCCTGCCCATTTGGAACAGTTTCATGCGCCAGGTGTTTGCGGATTCTCCGGCGGACTCCATGATAGCTTTCCCGGGAGCGCCTATCAACAGCATCGAGACTGCTGCTATTTGTACCATTTCAGGGAAGCTGGCCCTCGCGGAATGTGGTGAGAACACGAGGCTGGAGGAGTTCTGGCAGGGGACTGCTCCAACCGCATACTGCACACTTCACGACTACGGCACTACTGGTTTCCTCCCTGATACCACTCTGCCCGATTTCACTGAATTTGACAGCGGCATCAGCGGAGGGAGCAACTGAGAATGCCCAGAGAGATATTTGCAGTTATCATATTCCTCTTCCTACTGGTGATCTTCCTTGCCTGGAGACTCCTACGGTCGAATACCTGGAAGCAGCTTCAACTCAGGAAAGCTGCCAAGATGGCGACCGGAGGCGACACCGATGGGATGCTCCGCTACCTCGAGCGGAATATGCGGCGGAACGATGTATCCGACCCTCTCACCAACGCCCTGATCTATTTCCATATCAGGTCCGGTGCATATGATCTTGCCGAGAGGGCCATTCGTGACGCGATAGACGGCGGTGATGGAAGCGGAATGGCTCTGGCGCAGCTGGGCTATGTAGCTGGCGGCAGGGGGGATCGCGCTGCAGCGGAGGAGTATTACAGGGAAGCACTCGAAAAGGATGATTCCCTCAAAGGCACTATGTACATCAACATCGCCGGTATGTTGATTGAGTCCAACGAACGGCTTCAGGAAGCGGAGGATCTGCTCAGGCAGGCTCTGGAGCTCAGGGAAGGTGCTGCGAAGAGTGGTGTACACATGAATCTCGCCATGCTTCACCTCAGGCGGAAGCAGCCGGTGGAGGCACGAGTGCAGGCCATGACCGCCTATGAGCTGATCCCCGCCGGCAGTCTTCTGTTGAATACGAGCAGGGCAAATGCACTTGCCGTCGCAGCGAGAGCCTGCACCATGCAGGGGGAGTCTGATGAGGCAGCCAGGCTTGCCGGCAAGGCATTGAAGCTGGTTGATGAGATCCCCGGCATGGAGAAGCTCGCCGATGAACTCAAGCACATGGTCTCCGGAGATACTCCAGGCAAGTGATCTGACTTGAAGAAATCACTCTGGTCGATCGTCATCGCGGTTGCGGTTTACACCGGAATTATCCTTTATTCGGATGCCGGAAGCGTTGGCAGCGCCATATCCAGCATAGGGCTGATATGGATCCCACTCTTCCTCTCCCTTTCGATGGTCAATTATCTCCTCCGATTCCTCAAGTGGCAGTACTTTCTCAGAAGGGTCGATGTCAGGATCGGAGCCTGGGAAAGCCTCCGTATCTTTCTCGCGGGTTTCTCAATGACCGTATCACCTGGCAAGCTCGGAGAGCTCCTCAAATGTCATCTGCTGAAGGAAAGGCGCGGAATCCCGGTCTCCACTACATCTCCTGTGGTGGTGGCTGAAAGGATCACCGATCTGATCAGCATGATTGTCATTGCCATCATCGGTCTTCTCATGGTGAAACACCCCGGAGCGCTGGGAGCGGTTGCAGCAGGTGTCATCTTTGTTGTAGCCGTCATGACATTCCTGCTGTGGGAGAGGGCTTTCGGTCTGCTTGCGGGAGTTCTCTGCAGGATCCCGCGGATGGCCAGGCACAGGGAGAGTTTCGGAAGATTCCGGGAGCACTGCTCCGCGCTGCTGGACTTCAGGAGTCTGGCTGTGTCCGTACCTCTCGGTGTACTGTCATGGGGTGCTGAAGCTCTTGTCCTCTGTCTGGTCGCCCGTTCGATGGGGTTGGCTCTCCCCGTCGGGATAGCCCTGCTGGCTCATGCTGCAGGCACCATCGCCGGTGCGGTTTCAATGATCCCCGGCGGACTCGGATTGACGGAGATAACAATAGGCGCCACCCTGACTCTGGCGATGCCTGAGTCGGATGCCGCAGCCGTCACGCTGGTAATGCGTTTTGCGACGCTATGGTTCGCAGTATTTCTCGGAGTTGGTGTACTGATGCTGCTTCGGACCGGGAGGAAAAGGCTCAGATCCCCTGATTGAACACCTCAGGGTCGATGAAGCCGTCACCCTTGCCAGAATCGACTGGACCAGCCCACCCAGGGCTGCAGCCACCGCTTGTTGCGCCTTCACCGCCTGCGCAGGCAGCTGTCCATCCCCTTGTAGCCGCATCATTCAGTGATATCAGTCCCGGCTTGTCGTAAGTATCGGGGAATCTGTTCATTTTCTACCTCTCGTGCAATGTTTTCCCTCCAGCATATTACTGCTAATACGATACAAGTCTGTCAAGCCTTTCGCTGCATCCACTGGAGCTTCCTTACCAGTCCGCAGTGAAGCCTCAGTATCAGACCCGGTATCATCCCTGCTAATGGGAATCTATCCGGAACAGCCTTCCAGGATCCCAAGCGAAGAACACCTGTTATCCTGAGCAGTTCCGTCTCCGGGGCAATATAGAGCGGCTGGTCCATGCCCGATCTGTCACCTGCCGTCTGGAGGCGAAGCCCGGCTTCTGCGATCTCGATGCTGAACAACCTGTGGACAACAGTCGAAGCCTCTTCATGCTGGATGACCAGTACATCTCCAGCAGTGGCATCTTCTGCATGGATCACCTCTGCTCTGAGAACATCTCCCGCAACGAAAGCGGGCCACATCGAAGTACCCCTGACAAAGCCATAGACAAGGCCATTCCTGACGGTTCCAAAATTGCCATCCATAATACTCAGGGCAGTCTACCGAGCATCTCGAGCAGACCTCTGCTGCTGCCGTGTCTCAGTATGAACACGGGGAATTCCCTGAAGAGTACCCTCACCTGCTCCCTGAAAGGTGATCTGTCGATCGGGGGCAGGTCCATGTAAGCCATAGGCTTGTTATAAGTAAGCAATCGCCAGGCTGCATATACCGGGTTAAGCTGTATCAGATCCTCCGGAAGGCCCTTCTCGAGAAACACTGTCCACTTAAGCGGGACCGGGGATGGGCTTTCTCCGGTCGACCAGACCCAGCTTGCGCATGGCATCAGTCTCCATGTTCCCTCGGTCCCTCTCGAGACAATGACGCTGTCATCCCCGATAACTCCATGACCTGCCGCACTCAGCAGGGATGCGGCAGTACTCTTACCGCCACCGGAAGGGGCAATCAGGAGAAGTCCCTTCCCATCAAGCGAGATCGCTGCGGCATGCAGAACAGCGCCCTTCCCTGACAGTGCCCTTGCCTCGGCCCTGAGAATGGATTTCTTCATATCAGGGGGCTAGCCTTGATGCAGGGAAGAGCCCTTGTTCAGCCGCCGCAGTACAGAACCAGTGCGGGGAAGTGAAACTGCCGCCGGATGCCATGTTCTGCATCACGCACTTGCCCATGCAGGATTCAAGGTGAATGCACTCCGAACAGATGCCCTCGATTTTCCGGGGCACCTGCTCCCTCAGGAGAGCGAGCGTTGGAGAGTTTTTCCATATCCCCGCCAGCGACTCTGTTGTGGCATTCCCCATGACCATGGACGGGAAGGAGAAGCCTATGCCGCAGAATGAGACTCCACCGTCAGGGAGGATGCCGAGAAGATTGAGAACCGGGCAGAGCGTATGCCCTTTAAGCCTGTCTAGTGGAATAAACGCCGGAGGCACATCAACTGTGACGGCTCTCCCGAGCCTGGCGTGAACCCTCCGTGCGAGATCTATGATCCCACCTATATCCGGTTCGGACCCGCTGAGCTCCCTGCCCCTTCCGATGGGTTGTACAGGGTTGATCTTGAGGCTCGATACACGCATTTCCCTGCAGAGCATTGCCATTCGGACAACTGGATCTGCATCCCCGCCGATAACCGACATTATTACCTGTGTCTCAATGCCCATGCTCACAAGCTTATCAATGAATCCTCGGGAGCGATTCCAGGCCCCTGGTGTTCTTCTGAATGCATCGTGAATGCCGGGTTCCACCGAGTCAAGACTGACCGCTACGGAACGCGGAAGGGCTGATCTCAGCGCGTCCCAGATCCCGGGAGGTTCCAGGGTGCCGTTGGTCTCAAGGATGATCGTTGATACAGTCTCGCCTGCCGCTGCGTAGAGTTCAGCAAAATCAGATCTGAGGAGAGGTTCACCGCCGGTGAATTTGACTGAGAGCAATCCAAGGGGGAGGGCCTCCACTATCAGACGGTGAAGATCATCCGGAGTTATCTCTCTCTGAGCCGGTGCCCTTACATCGAACATCGAGGCTGACCTGTCCGGTGTGATCCAGCAATGTGCGCAGGAAAGATTGCAGTCCCCGGCCGGATTGACATAGAGATGCCGTAAGGGAGGGAACTGTTCCATCATTGCTCCATGTAATTTCGGATGCAGGTTATGCCTGGACCAGTCCTGTCAGATCCTCCGGCAGGACATGGGCCGGGACAGAAATCCCTGACATCACAGTCGTGGCATTCAGGCCATGGCCGTGCCCTGCCGCAGGACGACTTCACAAACTCAGCGGTCCTTCTGCCGGTAAGGATATCCTCCAGCGAATCCACTTTCAGATCTCCGAGAATAACTCCAGGAAGGTGATCACAGGGAGAAACAATACCATCAGGCATAACCACTATCTTGCTCACTCCACCTCCGCAGGCCGAACTCTCCTCGCTGTAGGGGATTCCCTCTCCTTCGGATATCATCCTCGCGGCGACAGCCATCTCAAGGAAGGTGCCCGTTATCCTCCCAGGGTGAAGGCTGGCAAGATCAAGAACCATCCGGGCGGCTGTCCTTACCTGCTCCCCTGTCGGGTTCAGTGCGGGATCGGTCTCCGGTCCGGCATCGAGAAAACAGTTGAATTTGATGTACATACCCTTTCGAAGCGCCAGAGCCGCCGTCTCGGTCATCCTGTGCGAATTGAGCGCGTTTACGGTGAAATAGAAACAGACTGGGACTTTTGCCTTACCCAGTTCATCAACACCGCGGATCATTGCATCGAAGGCTCCCGGACCTCTGATAAGGTCATGGGTTTCGGGTGAATCTCCATCTAGACTGACCATGACTACATCGAGCCTGGGAGCTGTCGAAGCAATGAGCTCGGCCATTTCGTCATCGATCAGTGAGGCATTTGTGTTGATGCTTATTCTGAACGGGCGCTCACGCACCATCTGCAGGATCAGGGGAAAATCGCTTCGGCAGAACGGTTCACCGCCAGTGAGGGTTAGATTGAGTATCTTCGCTTCTGCGAGCCTGTCCAGAACACGGCCCCACTGTTCGGCTGTGAGTTCGCCTCTCAGCGGTCCATGGCTGAATACACCGCAGTGACGGCAGGAAAGATTACACTGCCCTGTAATGAGCAGGTTAGCCTGAAAAGGGGCTACGAACAAGCGCCACCCCGCTCGGGGGATTGAAGAAAATGTTCCTTGATCAGTTCATTGAGGAAGGAATCAAGATCCCCCTCGAGGTCTACCTCATCCGGGTAGCGTCCCACCAATTCCCTGAGTATATCCGCTCTCGATGCACCGCGGTCTATCATGGCTGCAATGCCCCAGGCAACGCCTTCGACCAGCTTGAGTCTGCCTGTATCCACATCGAAGAGAATTCCTCCCTCGGGCTCCTCTCTGAAAACGGTCGCGGGTGTGTATTCGAGTCCACTCATTAACAACCTCCCGATCCTGGAACTTTGACCATACTTCCAAAGTAATATATTCGACTCTTGAAGGGAGATGTGATATGAGAACTTTTTTGCCTGTATGCATTCTCGTCATTTCAGCTCTGGTCCTGGCCACAGGGCTCGAGCCCTCCGGATTTTCTCTTGTAGAACCCGCCGGTGACGGCTGGTTCAACCCTGATATATCGAGCTGGGCAGGTGTCAGTTTCCAGGCCGGAGGAGGACGGACAATTGCTTCGGGCGCATATGTGGGCAGTATGTCTTTCTCCCTGCATCCCACTCTTAAGGCCGGATTGGATATCGGCTATGCCCGAACCTATGATTTTCACGGTTTCTCATCCGGAAGGATACTTGGAGGTCTCGACCTCGAGTGGCAGCCGTCAGATGAGTTCACTCTCATGATCCATTGCAGCGGCTCCCTGCCTGATTCATCCCTGACCGGCCTCTGATTCTGACTCCTTCCGCCTGGTTCATTGCTCTAACCCTTCTCCTGCGTGTTTCGGCCGGCTGGGAGATACTTCTTGACAGTGGAGATCTGTACAGTGCTTATCCAGAACTGCTGGAGGCATCCCTCGCCGAGCCGCGGAATGCTTGGGTGCAGTACAGACTGGCATGGGTGGCGAACAGGCTGGAACTGCCTGCGGATGCTCTGGAACCGGCTCTGATCGCATGGAACCTCGATCCAGCCAATCAGTGGTATATGGCTGAATACCTGAAGTCTCTCAGAAACCTCGATATGTATGAAGAGATACTCGCGGCCGGTGATATGGTCAGGGGGGGAGGTACGTGCAGGTACTATCTTGCGGTGGCTGAGAGGGAACTCGGGATGGTGCCCGGTCCTTCCATGGCCTACTTCGCGGAGGCCATACACTCCCCCGATGATTCCACCGCAGCCGATGCCTGCGCATGGACGGTTATCCTGCTCAGAGACTCGCTTCCTGCTGATTCAGTCACCGTTCTGCTTTCGAGGGCTGTCGAGGCTTCTCCCTTGAGGTCCTTCTACAGAGGACTGCTTGCAGAGAACCTGGCCACCTCAGGCAGGATCGAGGAAGCGAGAGAGCAGATCCATCTGATGAGACTGATGGGGGACTCCGGATACTCCTACTGGACCGCCTGTGCCGAGCTGGCTGAAGGAGAAGAGGATTCCGACAGGCGAATCTGGGCACTCATTCGTGCAAGGGAGCAGAGGGATTGTGCCGCCTCCAGACGCGACCTAGGCTGGGCTCTCTACATGGCAGGAAGGGACGCGGTTCATGAAGGTGAACAGCTCCTTGCAGCCGAGTACCTTGCCAGGGCAACTGCTCTCAACTGCACAGGGGAGGATTTTCACATCAGGGCGGATTCCCTTAGGAGGATTCTGGATGACTACCAGGAACAAACTGCTCCTGACCGTTAGTCTGATACTGCTCCTTATAGCGGTATCGCTCTGTGCCGGGAGACCTCCCTGGCCTGGCGCAGGTGACACTTCCAAGGACCGATCCCACTCTCCTCTCGTGCATCCTGAAGCTGCATCGACGGGCAGTTCCGTTGACTTTTGATTATTGTAGTAAAGAGATCGTGTTCTCGCGTCGGTTGCTGACAGTATGGAGGAAATGAATTTGCCCAAAGGTCTGATGAAGCGCTTTTTCGGTGACAGGCAGAACAGGAAGATCAAGGACCTCGAACCTTTCGTTCCTGTCATCAACGAACATTTCCGCAGCCTCTCCGGGATCTCGGAGGAAGAACTGAAGGACATGACCCGGAGGTTCAGGATACGGCTTGCCGGTGGTGAGACACTGGATGACATGATGTGCGAAGCCTTTGCTGTAGTCAAAGATGCCTGCAGACGTCTGTGCGGGACATCATGGCTCGTCACCGGACAGCAGCTTGAATGGAACATGATCCCCTACGATGTCCAGCTCATGGGCGCCGCTGTTCTCCATCAGGGCAGGATAGCCGAGATGGCCACGGGGGAGGGCAAAACTCTTGTCGCAGTTATGGCGATGTACCTCAACGCACTCGAACTTAATCCTGACTGGATGACCCTTGCGACCGAGCGCTTCGGAGAATCACCGGATCAATGGGAGTATCAGCCCATCGATGGTGTGCCTGTCGGCCTGGGAGCCCATCTTGTCACTGTCAACGATTACCTTGCTGGCAGAGATGCTGAGTGGATGGGCGGTGTATACGAGTATCTCGGGCTTTCTGTTGGCTGCATCAAGATGGAGATGACCCCGGAGCAACGGAGAGTTCAGTACGCCTGTGATATTACCTATGGCACAAACAACCAGTTCGGATTCGATTATCTGAGAGACAACATGGCTGTCAGAATGGAGCATCGGGTACAGCGAACCCATAACTATGTAATTGTTGACGAGGTCGACAGTGTGCTGGTGGATGAGGCCAGGACACCGCTGATCATCAGCGGCCCTGTGGCCAGGTCCAGGAACAGGTACAAGGAATACAGGGACTCGGTTCAGTCACTGGTCAGGAAGCAGACCGTCATCGTCAATGGTCTTGTTGCCGATGCCGACAAAGCCTGGGATGAAGATAGGGCTGATGATGCCGCCATGCTCTACCTGCGGGCTCGGAAGGGTGCTCCGAAGCAGAAGCGGCTTACACGCTCGCTTCAGGACCCTGACAGGCTCCGGGTGATACAGCGCATGGAAGGTGTACTCCTGAGGGAGAAGAACACTCATCTCCTGGAGGAGGGGCTTCTCTTCTCGATGGACGAGAAGGAGAGATCCATTGCGCTGTCAGAAGCCGGAAGAAAATCTCTGTCTCCAGACGATCCTGAATTCTTCCTGCTCACCGACATCGGTGATGAGATCGCCGAGATCGAGATACTTGAAGTTCCTGAGGAGGAGAAGCTGGAACTCAGGAGGAAAACTTACGAGAGCAGCTCCCGCAAGGCTGAAGCCCTGCATAACATCGATCAGTTGCTCAGGGCGTTCCAGCTCTATGAGAAAGATGTTGAGTATGTGGTCCAGGAGGGGCGGGTAATAATCGTTGACCAGTTCACCGGTCGACTGATGCCGGGCAGACGGTTCAGCGACGGTCTCCATGAAGCTCTCGAGGCCAAGGAGAACGTTGAGATAAGGAATGAGACCCAGACACTCGCAACGATCACCATACAGAACTACTTCAGGATGTATTCGAAACTCGCCGGCATGACAGGTACCGCGGAAACTGAGGCTGACGAGTTTGAAAGTATTTACGATCTCGATGTGGTAGTGGCGCCGACGAATGTCCCTGTCATCAGGACTGATAACAATGACAGGGTCTACAGATCGAGGCGGGAGAAGTTCAATGCCATCATCGGCGAGATCGAACGGCTGCACTCGATGGGACAGCCTGTCCTTGTCGGAACAGTATCCGTCGATGTGTCCGAACTGCTCTCCCGGCTCCTCAAGAGTCGGAAGATCCCGCACAGCGTTCTCAACGCGAAACACCACAAGAGCGAGGCCGATATAATCACGAGAGCAGGGCAGATCGGGGCAGTGACAATTGCCACCAATATGGCAGGTCGTGGCACTGACATCAAACTCTCCCCCGAGATCATCGAGGTCACCGATCCGTCCGGCGCCGTAATCCCAGGCGGCCTTTTTGTCATCGGTACCGCGAGGCACGAGTCACGCCGCATCGACCGCCAGCTCAGAGGCAGGAGCGGTCGTCAGGGTGATCCGGGCGGGAGTCGATTCTACCTTTCACTCGAGGACGATCTGTTCAGGCTATTCGCATCTGAGAAAATGATCGACTTCCTCAAGAAGAGCGGCGGAGAAGCCGATGGAGAGCCTATCGAGCACCCGCTTCTGACCAAGGCCATTGAGAAAGCACAGAAAAGGGTCGAGGAATATAACTTCGGCATTAGAAAGCATCTCCTCGAATACGATGATGTAGTGAACCGTCAGAGGGAAGTGATCTACGACCGAAGACTTCAGGCACTAAGCGGCAGGGACCTGAAGGAGGAAGTGCTGGAGATGATCGGTTCTGTCGTCGGGGAAATGCTGCTGGAGGTGATTCCTGACGGGACAGAGCCCGATGAGTGGAACCTGGAGAGAGCCACCGCCCTTGTCGGAGAGCTTGCTGGTCTGCGCTTGGACTTTGACTTGATGGCTTCAGAGGCTTCAGTTCCCGAGGACCTGAGGGAAGCAGTTGTCCTGAAGGTGATCGAATTCTACCATATGAAATGCAGCAGGATCGGTGAACAGCTATCCGATGAACTCGAGAAGAGGGCTGTTCTTGGCTCCATCGATGCCATGTGGCGTGAGCACCTGTACAGCATCGACCACCTGAAATCCGGTATTGGACTCAGGTCATACGGACAGAGGGACCCCCTTGTCGAATTTAAAAAAGAGGCATTCGGCATGTTCGAGGAACTTCTCAGCAGGATTGACAGGGCCTCGGCACGTCAGGTCCTCACTCTCTGGCCTCGTGGAACTGGTAGCGATATGCCTGAGAACCGCGAGGTTACCGGCAGCGCAAGGCATCCATCCGCCATGCTTCCCGCCGGAGCCGGTTCCGATGGGACCGGGGCACAGAAAGCACCACGACCCGCCGGCCGCAGGGAGACCGTGGTAAGGGAAGCCCCAAAGGTGGGCAGGAACGATCCCTGCCCCTGCGGGAGTGGAAAGAAGTATAAAAAGTGCTGTGGCAAATAGTAATAGTGAATCGGAGATGAAAGGAGATCTAATGTCTGATCAGGGAAAAGGTGAATTCTGGGCTTTTCTGGCTGGAGTCCTCACTGGAGGAATAGTTGCCCTTCTCTACGCCCCGGCGAAAGGCGAGGAGACCAGAGAACGGATCAGGGAGACTGCTGCTGACCTCAAGGTCAAGGGTGAAGAGCTTGCTGCCCACACGAAGGAGGAAGCCGAAAAACTCCTCGAAACAGGCAGACACAAGGCGGAGGAGACCGGTCATAAGCTCGAAGAGGCCAGACACAAGAGTGCCGAGATGATCGAAGAGGCCAAGCAGAAAGGCACCCAGAAACTCAAGGAAGCCAAGGTGAAGGGCAAGGAGAAACTTGAGGAGATCAAGGAGAAGATCTCCCACAAGGATGAGCCTGAGGAAGCCGCAGAAGAGACTTCCTGATAGCGGCGGAATAACTGCCATATGCGTGTTGTGATATGGGGCGACGGCTCGGTCGGTACAGGCCTGGCTGTCGTCCTTTCACAGAGGTCGGACGTTGTACTTATCGGACCGGCCGGATCCGGACGCGGATACATGAACCTCGAGGCGGTTGGTTCCCTTACAGGTACCGCGAATGTCCTGAAAGCGGAGATTGATGATCCAGTCAGCGGAGATCACTGTCTGGTCGCCGTCAAATCCTACCATCTTCCAGAGGTCTCCAGGTCTGCCGTCGCATGTGCACCGGCACCCTGCATCTGTCTCACCAACGGGATGGGTCTGGCACGTCTATGGGGAGCCGGATGGAGTTCCGAGGCAGAACCCGCGCTGCTGACAGCCGGCTTCAGACTCATCCGTCCGGGACTCGTGGAGACCCATCCAGGGGAGATGATAGTATCCGTGGGAGGATCTGCAGAATCCCTTTTTCAGGGAAGCAGCATCAAACTGAGACCTACTGAGAATATGGAACTCGCGCGGTGGGTGAAATGGCTGGTCAACAGCGTTATTAATCCCGTAGGAGCTCTTTCCGGAGCCACCACTGACAGGCTCAGGGACCTTGGTCTCTATCCACTCATGCAGCAGCTCTTCGATGAACTCCTGCTCCGTGTACCTTCATCTGCCCGGGGATCCGTTTCAGTACGGGCTCAGAAAATGCTTGATGATCTCCTGAACCACTCAGGTAATCGCTGCAGTATGCTTCAGGATATAGAGGCAGGACGCAGGACTGAGATTGAGTGTCTTACAGGTCTTCCTGCGACTGGAGATGCTGCACCGGGCATGCTGTCAGCCGCCATAACAGCGCTCGTGAAGGGCAAATCGGGGACATATTCGGGGACATATTCGGGGACATGCACTTAATTCCTTGGAATTAAGCTGCGTGTCCCCTTTGCGCTCGATAGGGACATGTACCAAATTCCCTGAATTTGGATACGTGTCCCTGTAGAAGTAAACCCTTGTGAATTGAGCTGCATGATACGATAACCGCTGTGTGAGATATCTTCTGTCAGGCGTTTCACCCTGACCGAAAGGAGTATCTCATGTGGCATGTGGGTATCGATCTTCACAAACGAGATCTGGTTGTCGCTGCGATCAACGATGACGGTACTGTTCTGGAGCCTGTCCGGCTCCAGAGCAGGGACCGGGATAAGATACTGGAGCATTTCACATCCCTGCAGCCCTTCA
>Ga0190293_1000076_pt1 | contig 35429 bp, 26 predicted proteins | sample 48693001_MG_FD_161671 | JGI IMG/M metagenome (GOLD analysis project Ga0190293, IMG submission 161671) | Hydrothermal vent microbial mat bacterial communities from Southern Trench, Guaymas Basin, Mexico - 4869-30-0-1_MG | ecosystem: Environmental > Aquatic > Marine > Hydrothermal vents >...
TGGAACTACTGCGTCATGGACATCACCGCATACGCGGGGCAGACGATCAAGGTCAGGTTCGAGTACGGTCTCATGGGACCGCTCGTCGGGGATGGCTGGGATATCGATTACTGCAGGGTGATGTTAGGTGTCGACTGGCCACAGGTGATATTCTACAGTGCGGGAGAGGAATACGCCGACTGGTGGATAACATCACCTTCAGGCATAGGAGATCCTGCCGTTGCAGGGGAGGGATCGCGTTCCGCAGGCAACGACCTTGTCGACGGCGGCTTATGGGACACTTACTATGAGAACAACCTGCATAACGCACTCGTTTCGCCACCGGTGGCTTTCGACAATTCCAGCGGCAGCTTCTATTACATCGAGTTCCTCAACTGCCTTCGCACTGAAATTGGATACGATACGGGATATCTCGAGATGGCCGCATTCGGAGAAACGATCCACGACACCACTTACGTTGGTATCGCTGAATGGGGCGGAAACTCAACTGACTGGTGGACGACCAGAATCTATCTCGCACCTTATCTGGCAATGGTTAGCTCTGATACCGTTGTCTTCAGGTGGAGGATGGAAGCTGATGGAAGCGCCTCAAGTTATGGCGGCTGGAATGTTGACAGCATCGCCTGCTTTTCATCCACAGTACCGCTGCCGGAGATAGTCACTCCGATAGGTGGGGACTATACACGTGGAGATGGTATTGTTTATATACCTGCGGATGAGCATGTAACCTCGCGTCCGGTATCCGTGCAGGGCATCAGCCCGGCGATGGTGCCGGAAGTGGAGGACAGGCGCACGCATGCGCCACTGAGATGACTTGAACGGGGAGGGATTGGCTAGAAGATGAAGATACGCAAATTGCTCTTGCCTGTTGCGCTTATGTTGGTGCTGGCTTCATGCGGGGAGAGCCCCGAAGCCCCGGGTAACAACATGACCATAACCGTAATCCAGCCGCCGGCTGGTAGTGTTCAGGCAGACTCTTCGTATACAATTGTATGGGAAACAACCAACGTCGTGGCAGGGGCCACAGTGACACTTGCGTATGATACTGATACCAATCCCTCCGTCGGCAGAACACTGATCGAGTCTGATCTCGACAATAGCGGTACTTATCTCTGGGACTCGAAATTCGTCCCCGAGGGCGTCTACTATGTATATGCCCTTATCTCAAGTGGGACGAGTTCAGCCAGTGATTACAGTGAAGGCACCATCACGTTTGAGCATCCATGGGCCGATCCGAAGATCACGGTCCGGACACCTCCTGTTGAAGGTGCAGAAGCGGATTCTGTCTTCACAATCAAATGGGCTACCGAGTACTTCAAGAATCCGCAGATAAACCTTTACTTCGAGACTGATACCACCCTGGTGGATACAGTAGGGATTGTGAAGGGCCTTGATGATACCGGTTCCTACGAATGGGACTGCTCTGCAATTGGCACAGGCCAGTACTACATTTATGCAGTTGCGACTGAATCCAGCGGAGGCCACGATCAGGAAGGCAGTGCTGCAGTTATTTCCGCTCCACTGTCCATTGGTGGTTCGCGGGACGACAGTGTTGCTGTTGATCACAGTCCAGGCACGCTGATCATCAATCATGGTGGCAGTCTTCCGCAGATCACCGTCCTGACACCTCCGAAGGAAGGCGCGACAGCGGACACATCATTCCTGATACGCTGGACGGAAGTATCTCTTGGCGATGTTCTTGTTGACCTCTACTATGACACGGACACCGTGCCTGGGACCGGACTCGTCCAGATCGTCGCAGGTCTCTCCGATACTCTATCCTACAATTGGGACTGCAGCGCCATCACCGATGGCAAATACTACATCTTCGGTGAGGTGAAGGATGTCAGCGGCCGACTGCTTGGTGATTTCCGGGCAACAGGAACTGACTACAGCGATGGTATCCTTGCCATTGACCATACCTCTGGATTTACCTTCCGTATCACTGAGCCTGGAGCCGGCGGTGCGATCGCGGATTCAACGTATACGATCCGCTGGATGACCGATGTCCCCGGATCGGAATTCGTTGATCTGTTCTACTCAGCTGACACTCTCGGTGGAGAACTCTTCCTGGTCGTTGATGATGCTCCGAATACTACCAAGTACACCTGGGATTGCTCTGCGGTTCTCGAGGGGAACTGGTGGATATTCGGCATTATCGAGATGGCTTCCGACACTCTCGAATCCTGGAGTCCAGGTGCTCTCACAGTCGAGCACAACGCCTTCTCCATGGAGGTCACCGCCCCTCCTGATACAGGGGCGACAGCGGACAGCAGCTACACAATAGAGTGGATCGCCCAGGGACCCGATAGTGCAGTTGTTGATCTCTACTACGATACTGATAAAGATCCGGTCATGATGGACGAGATAGTCCTTGGGCTGGATAACACAGGCAGCTACGAATGGGATATGCTCTACATGCTTGAGGGTGAGTTCTACATTTATGCTCACATCCGTAATCCCTCCACAGGAATTGGGTTCCTGACCCGGCTGGGTGCTGACGCCGGCGCAGCTGCTTACAGCGACAGCACTCTGACTATAGATCATGAGGGAGTATACGATCTCGAGATCACACAGCCTCCGCTTGCCGGTGCAGATGCCGATACAGTCTACACGATCGAGTGGACGAGTGACGCTCCGGATTCGCTGGAGCTGAACCTTTTCTATGCGGCGGATACCGTTGGCGCAACGGCTGTTGAAGTAGCACTGGGGGTGCCAAACAGTGGTTCCTACGAGTGGGATTGTTCCCTGACACCCGAGGGTGATTGGTATATCTATGGTGCCCTGGTTGGAGTGGATGAGCCTACTGACTGGAGTGCGGGACAGCTCTCCATCATTCATGTGCCGTACACCATGGAAGTAACTGCTCCACCTGCCGGGGGTGCGTCGGCGGACAGCAGCTACACTATCGAGTGGACCGCTACTGGCGGAGCATCTGCTGTTGTCGACCTCTTCTATGATGATGACGATGATCCAGCAGAAATGACAGAGATTGTGAGCGGACTGAGCAATACAGGCTCCTATGAATGGAATACTCTTAGCGTTTCCGAGGGTGACTGGTATGTCTATGCCCTGATACATCCCTCTGCTGACGGCGCTCGGTCAGCCGGGGATTACAGCGATGGCACTCTGAGCGTTACACATGCCAGCTACTATATCCTCGTTACACGCCCTCCTGCCGGCGGTGGTGCTTTTGCTGATTCTACTTACAAGTTGCAGTGGGCTGCCTCCGCTCCTGGCGGCTCTACAGTCGATCTCTATTACGATACTGACACGAATCCGGGTAGTGGTCTTGTGTCGATAGTATCGGATCTTACATGGGATGATTTCAACTACACCTGGAGATGTTCCGCAGTGGTCGAGGGTGAGTACTATGTATACGCGGAGCTATTCGACGGTTCGACTACTGTGACTGATTACAGTGATAGTACTCTTATCATAGATCACGACCCGCTGTTTCTCTGGATTTCGAAGCCAGGCCCAGGTGGCGCTACTGCTGACACCACCTATACGATCGCATGGGTTTCCAAAGGACCTAAGTACAGAGTAATAGATCTTTACTATGATACTGATACAAATCCTGACAACGGCATTGAGCTGATCGCAGAGGATGTTGCTTCCACAGAGCCGACCAGTGACTACAAGTGGGGTTGCGTTGCGATACCTGAAGGTTCCTACTACATATTCGGCGTCCTCTGGGATAGCGTGGCGGGTGGAGATTCCACTTCTCACTATTCTGAAGGATTACTCACTATCGATCACATCTAGATCCACGATCTCAGGCCGGGCCTCATTTCTTCGATTATTGAAGAAATGAGGCCCGGCCTCGATATTTCACCCCTTGACAGATGGCTCATATGGTAGGAAAAGATACATATGAGCAAACGATTGAGGATCGAGTTCCCAGGAGCTGTATACCATGTGTATGCAAGAGGGAACTCTCGCAGAGCGATCTATCTCGACGATCACGACAGATTGAAGTTCCTCGAGTATATGGAGCGTACATCTGATCGTTATGGATTCATCTACCACTCTTACTGCCTTATGGGCAACCATTTCCACCTTCTTCTCGAAACACCTCAAGCTAATCTGTCGAAGGGTATGCATTGGCTGGATTCCTGCTATGCGGGATATTTCAACTGGCAGCATGATCATGATGGACATGTCTTTCAGGGAAGGTTTCAGTCCATCCTCGTCCAGCGTGAGGGATATCTCCAGGAATTATGCCGCTACATTGTGCTTAATCCGGTCAGAGCAGGGCTAACTAGCCATCCCGTAGACTATTACTGGAGCAGTTACAGAGAGATAGCCGGGATAGAGAATACGGATGCATGTCCCACAGCTACAGATTGGATACTCTCTCTATTCTCCACTGACACATCCGATGCAGAAGCGCTATATGCAGCATTTGTGATGGACGGAACAGACAAACCATCTCCATTGAAGCAGGTAGCCGGAGGTACTATTTTAGGAGATAAATGCTTTATAGAACATGTCAGGGATAAAGTGCTTACTGAAATCCCTCTTGCGAAAATACCCATTTCTCAGCGAGACGCATTTCGACCAGAACTGGACGAGCACTTCAGGTCCAGCTCGATTCTACGAACAGAAGAGAGGGACGATCGTATACGCAGCGCCTGCAATAAGTGGCTCTATAAACGCTCAGAGGTTGCCGCCTTCTGCGGAATAGCTCCATCAACGGTTTCTATGATATTGAAGAAATGAGGGAAGAATTGAGGCCGGGCCTCAATTCTTCAATAATCGAAGAAATGAGGCCCGGCCTGAGAATTAGAGGAAGGTGTGGAGGTTGTCGGCGAAGAGCCTTGTGTAGTCACCTGTCGGGAAGGCGGATTCCAGGGCTCCAGTCGCGAGTGCGAGGCTCTCCTCAAGAGGGAGAGTGTAGCGCATTTTCGTAAATTTGCTCCTGAACGCAGTCACTTCCTCAGCAACATTCTCACCCTTTATTATCACTCTCGCCATGAGCTCTGCAAGGGGGCCGAAGTCCTCCTCGTTCATTCCAAATCTCGTCATTTCGGATACGCCTGTACGTATGCCGCTCGAGAAGAGGAAGGTTTCATCATCCGGAAGGGCCTGGTAGTTGACGATGATATTGCTCTCCTGAAGCCTGTCGGCCACTTTGGAGCCCTCTCCATGTTCAGCTACCCTGACCAGGACCTGGTGGGTGAACGTGTAACCGTCGGAGGGGTCACCCTCGACGGAGAGACCGTTATCGGCAAGATGTCCTGCAAATGCTCTCGCATTGGAGAGAACCTTCTGCTGATATTCATCCCTGAATGAGTTCATCTCCATCGTAGCGACCAGCATCCCGAGCAGAGTAGCCAGGTGATGGTTGCTCGTGCTCCCGGGGAACGCCCTGCTCTTTACATCAAGCCAAAGTTTCCTGTATCGGGTTCCCTTTGACATGTTGCTGACCACTACACCTCGCTGGGGTCCGAAGAAGGTCTTGTGAGTGGAACCTGTAATGATATCGGCTCCGTCCTCGAGGGGCGCCTGGAATGCGCCGTGGATACCAAGTACATGTGCCATGTCGTACATGATGACAGGCCTGTCCTCCCAGGTCTCCACCTCGGCTGCAAATTCCCTGACCGGCTCAGGATAGATGAACATGCTCTTGCCAAATACGACAAGTTCCGGTCTCGTCTGTCTGACAAGCTCGAGCATGGCCGGAATGTCGATCCTGTAAGGATTATCTTTCAGAACCGGGAAATTGATGCAGTTCTCCTTGCCGGTCTCGGGATTGATGTCAACGAAGTTGAACAGCGCGCCGAATGGTTGACTGGAGAGATGACCTCCCTTGCCCAGATCATTGTTCATTACGGATCTCAGTTTGCGGAAAGTACCCTCGGGAGATGTCCTGTTGACGAATTTCGTGACCGCCTTGAAAACGACCTCATTGGCCATCTGACCGCTTATCGTCCGAAGCTCCGCTTCCGAGCACCCGAAGTACTCCTGTACGGCTTCAACGGCTTCCTGTTCGATCCGACGGATGAAATCGGTCCCGTGGTAGAAGTAGACGTCTCGTCCCTTCATCATTTTGTGCTCGGCATATCTGCCGGCCGGATCGCATATCTCGCAGATCTTGACGAGAGGGCTTGGTGTGTTCTCCGACGGGATGAGATTCACGCAGTCCCTCTGTCTCCAGAGGTTGTTATCCCTTATCCTCCCGAAGAGCTCTGTCATCCTGCCTGAAAGGTCCGTCATCTGCATCTCCCTGTCCAGTGCAATGAGTTGTTTGTGCTGAAGCAATACCGTCTATCCGTGATCAGATGGTTTCAAGTGAACCTCTGACCATCTCCGGCGTAAGCACTATAATGCAGGCCCCGCGGTGGTTATCCAAATCCCCTGTTATCTCTTCAATTGATGCGATTACCTCATCAAGAGATGAAGCCGGGACCAGAGCAAAAATGGTCTTTGGTTCTGATTTCAATCTCCCAAGTACATCCAGGAAGCCAGCGAACACGGGTGCTCCGGAGAGCGCTTCGCCCATAAGGCATCCCTCATGTGTAATTGCACCTGGCAGACCCATCTCCAGAAAGAGTTCCATCACATCACTGTAAGTGTCCTCCTCCTGGACCACGACCATCAGGAGGCGGTCATAATCGCTCTCCTTCATGCCTGTCAGTGCGCTGGCGGGAGCGGCATGATAAAGGAAGGCCTCCCTCAGAGCGTAAGGAGTGGCGCTGCTCAGGAGTTCATACCTCGACTTGCCCGAACCAAGCACTCTGCTGGCAACAGCCAGTAGTCTGAGATGTTCCTCAGGATCTCCGGGAGGACCGACGATGACTGAAAAGATGTGTACATCACGGTCATCCATTGAATCGAATGAGACACCTTTCTCCGAGATGGCCAGGGCAAGGGCAAATCCATTCATGCCCTCCACCTTGCAGTGGGGAATGGCGATCCCGTCCCCAAAACCGGTGGATCCCAGGGACTCCCGCTCCACGAGTCCATTGAAAATTCTCTCGATCGGAACCCCCGTCGCCAGGGGGGAGGCAGCTATCAATCCGGATAGTCCCTCCAGTACTGCCGATCTGTCAGATGGCAGGAAGTCTGTTGTACAGGATTCGATAGAAAGGGAATTAGAGAGGTCCATTGGTCCTCCGCTCAGAGAGTCGCTCCCCGGGTCACCGCGTATCGTGAGAGCGGCGGGCCGGCGAGCTCGTTAACCAGTACACTGAAGAGGACGACGTTTACAATTGTTGCAGAAATCTCCGTGTTCGCCATGAAGTAGGGCATTGATTGAAGGAAGAGAACCAGACCGATGGCTACGCCGGCCTGAGGGAGCATACCGAGACCGAGATACTTCTTTATCAGTCTATCGGAACCGGCAGCAGAGGCACCTGCGAAGACACCACCGATCTTCCCGACCGCTCTTGCTAGCACGAATATGCCACCAAGCAGGAGAACGTTTCCTGATGTAAGAATCGATAGATTCAGCTCTGTTCCCGCTATTGCGAAGAAGGAGGCGTAGAGAGGTGGGGATAGAGAATCCATTGTAGTGATGATCCTGTGGGTCCTTCGCGAGAGATTGGTCAGGACCGCTCCCGTCGTCATTGCTGCCAGCAGAGCGCTCAGATGGAAGAGGTTGGCAACGGCTGAGAGGAGCAGGAGGATACCCAGGCAGATGATGAGCATCTCGTTCTTCCTCCTGGATGATCTTGTCAGGAGGTGGAGCAACCAACCTGCAACGGCACCGATCAGGAGGGAAAGAAGTATTTCTGTTACAGCATGGAGGATCGTCAGCAGAGCACCTGTGTCCGCCCCCAGAGTGTTGGAGGCAACAGCCGAGACCAGACCGAAGAGAAGAACACAACCGGCATCATCCAGAGCCACAACACCGTAAAGGTGATCGACAAAGGGACCCCTGGCCTTCAGATTCCTGATAATGGCTACAGTCGCTGCAGGAGCTGTGGCTGAGGCTATGGCTCCGAGGAGAGCCGCGATCTCGGACTTCATTCCGGCCAGCATGAGGCCGATAGTCACGAGGAGGAAGGTGGCAGTCATCTGGAATATGGTTATCAGCAGCACCGGTTTGCCGATGGATTTCAGCTTCTTAAGGCGAAATTCACTTCCAATCACAAGCGCAATGAGAGCCAGTGCTATCTCGGTAACAGAGGCGAGAGCTCCTTCAAGGTCAGTATGTACAAGACCGAGACAGGATGGGCCGATAAGCAGACCGGCAAGAATGAATCCGGTAATGGAAGGCAGATTCAGTTTCTCGGCCAGCCGTCCCATGAAATAGCTGCCTGTCAGCAGAACTCCCATTCCGAATACGATATGTCTGCTGAATTCGTCTCTGAGCTGCATGAGAAAGAGACTAATATCGCTAAGCATGATACCTCCAGTTGAAATGGCAGAATAATCCTGCATTAGCTAGCGGTCAAGCTCACGGTCGCTCAGCCGAAAGCCTTATATTCTTTTGAAGATATTGCCCGAAGATCAGACAGATTCAACACGGAACAGGGACGGTACAAATGCCCGCTGACGACATCAGAGATGGTTATTCGAAGGGTGTGGAGAGGCTTCTCAGACTCAAGGAGGGTCTTTGACTTCGCTGCACTGACTGAGAAAGAGAAGAAACTCAACGAGCTGATGGCCGAACCCGGATTCTGGGATGGCAGGGAATCAGCTCTTTCGACCATTGAAGAGAATAAGCGAGTTCAGGTCTGGCTTGAACCGCTCCGTGGACTCGAGAGCAGTCTTGATGAACTGAACATCGCGCTGGAGCTGCTGGACGATGATACCGATGCCGGTTTGGAGTTGGAGAGCAGGACGTCACTGGACACGATCCTAAAGAAGCTTGACAGGCTTGAGTTCATGCAGATGCTTTCCGGTCCTCATGACCGCAGCGATGCCATACTGACCGTCAGATCCGGTGCCGGTGGACAGGACAGCCAGGACTGGACCGAGATGCTCATGAAAATGTACATATACTGGGCTGAGAACCAGGGATTCGAAGTTGAGATCATCAGCATGAGTGAAGGCGGTGTTGAAGGGGGACTCAGGGAGGCGGTGCTGTCCATCAAGGGAGACTGGGCCTATGGCTACCTCAGTGCCGAGGGCGGTATCCACCGTCTTGTGCGGAAGTCGCCCTTCGATCAGAATCACCGCAGACATACCAGTTTCGCTTCGGTCGTTCCACTGCCGGACATCGACGACACCATTGATATTGAACTCAAGGATGATGAGATCAGGGTTGACACTTTCAGAGCCAGCGGAGCGGGAGGGCAGCATGTGAATAAGACCGATTCAGCGGTCAGAATGACTCATCTGCCTACAGGCATCGCCGTCACCTGCCAGAACCAGCGCTCGCAGCACAGGAATCGCGAGGTTGCCAGAAGAATTCTCAGAGCAAGGCTATATGAGCTCGAAGAGCAGAAGCGGCGGGAAGAGCGTGCCGAGATGGAGAAGAACAAGAAGGACGTTTCCTGGGGCAACCAGATCAGGTCTTACGTGATGCATCCATACCGTATGGTGAAGGACCACAGAACGGATATGGAGACTTCAGATGTGGACGGGTTCCTCTCTGGCCGGATCCAGGAATTCATAGAGGCATATCTCAGAGAAAGTGGTCAGTCATAATGAGTACAGGTGAGCAGGAGAGCGTAAGAAGATCGAAGCTTGAGACCATTCGCGAGGAACTGCATATCGATCCCTACCCGCCCAGATGTCTGCCCAGAACCTCCATCGCTGAAGTGAGGGATGGCGGTGAGACAGAGGCGGAGCGTGTTATCTGCGGACGGGTCAGCGCTCGCCGTGAGCATGGGAAGACCGTTTTCGCTGAGCTGACTGACGCATCAGACACGATCCAGGTCTATCTGAATGTCAAGGTTCTCGATGAAGCAGCCTGGGAACTGACAGGTCTGCTGGACCTCGGGGATATCGTTCAGGTCAGGGGGAGCGTCTTTATAACAAGGACAGGGGAACTCACCATCCGCTGCGAGGGTCTTACGTTGCTCTGCAAGAGCCTTCGAACACTGCCTGTGGTCAAGGTCGATTCTGAAGGAACTGTCCATGATAAGGTCAGCGATGTTGATTACCTCTACAGACACAGGTGCGTTGATCTGCTTGTCAATCCCTCCTCGCTCGCCAGATTCCGTGCCAGGAGCGGCATCATCTCGGCACTGAGATCCTACCTTGATTCGATGGAATTCCTCGAAGTGGAGACACCGGTTCTCCAGCCGATCTACGGTGGTGCTGCAGCCCAGCCATTCACTACCGAGTACGGCAGCATGAACGAGACATTCTACCTTCGCATTGCAACAGAGCTCTATCTGAAGCGGCTTCTGACCGGGGGGATAGAGAAGGTCTATGAACTCGGTAAGGACTTCAGGAACGAGGGCGTTGACCGAACTCACAGTCCGGAATTCACACAACTCGAACTCTACGAGGCTTATTCGGATTACTCAGGTATGATGACGAGGTTCGAGGAGATGACAAGAGCCGCAGCTGATGCTATCGGGAGTGGTCTGCAAGTCTCTTTCCGAGGACAGGACCTGGACCTTTCGGCACCATTCCGGAGGCTGGCCTTCATTCCTGCACTTCGTAAGGCAAGCGGAGAGGATCTCATGTCGTGGGAACCTGCGGATCTGAAGGGTCTCTGCAACAGGATCGGGCTCGAGAGCACGGCAACTGACCGAGCCTCCCTGGTAGACAAGCTTTTTGATCATTTCGTAGCTGACAGGATCAAGGAACCCACATTCGTGGTTGATTATCCCGCTCTTCTTTCCCCTCTGGCAAAGCACAAGGCTGGTGAACCCGGCATCACAGAGCGTTTTGAAGTCTTCGTCATGGGGCTTGAGCTGGCGAATGCCTTTTCGGAGCAGAACGATCCGGACCTTCAGAGGGAGATACTTGGGAGACAGGCCGCCTCCAGCGAGCTGAGGGAAGGGATCCTGGACGAGGAGTTCCTCTTCGCGCTTGAGACCGGCATGCCGCCGGCAGGCGGCATGGGGATCGGCGTTGATAGACTCGTAATGCTGCTCACTGATGCCGGGAGCATCAGGGAGACCATATTCTTCCCTCATCTCAGGCGGTCAGAGGAGTGAACCTTCCCCTTGTACTGAGGATATCCGGCAGGCAGATCCTCAGCAGGTCCAATTCCGGATTTGTAAGGACCGTATCGATACTCTCCATACTGGGGATCGCGATCGGTGTGGCTGCTCTGCTCATCCTGAATGCCTTCATGGAAGGCTTCACAGGCACCATTATGGAGCAGCTCTCTGCGATACATCCTCCCATTGAAGTGCGAGCTCCGGGAGAAGTCCTGTTTCCAGAGGACCAGGCATATATCGAATCTCTGATGGTGGGGACAGACGGCCTTCAGGGAACATCGCCTGTTCTCGAAAAGACTATTGTAGCAGCCGGCAACAGTGGGGATGTTGCAGGAGTTCACATGAGAGGTGTCGATTGGACCTCCGAGCTTGAACTCCTTTCCGGTGACAGACTCACAGGGGTCGCTTTCAGTGAAGGCTCAGCTGTCATCGGACCAGATCTCGCCTCCAGGCTTGGAGTTGAAGAGGGTGATTCCGTCAGGTTCGCTTCTACCGATGTCACAGCCTTCTCTTCAATGGGCAGGCTTCTTGTGGATACTATCGTCTCTGTCAGGGTGGCCGCTGTAGTCGACCTTGGGATTAGTGAGTACAACTCAGGAATGGTTCTGACTGACATAGCCACCGCGAGAACCATGTTCACAGGAGCGCGGTATGCGTCATCTCTCAGTCTGGGGATCCAGCCCGAAGCCTCCCCTTTGATGCTTGCCTCCGACATGAATGCTGTTCTCAGAGAGGCATATATCAACGGTGAGTGCCGCTACATGGTGTGCGATGCATTTATAACCCGGCACAGCAACCTCTTCGCTGCTCTTGGACTCGAAAGGACAGGGATGTCCATCGTGCTTGCGATGATCACCGTGGTAGCTCTCCTGAACCTTCTCAGCGCACTGACAATGATTGCCCTCGAACACAGGAGGGACAGCGGTGTCCTTCGGGCAATGGGCGCTAATCCCGCCACAATGCTGCTGATCGGGCTTGCCCAGGGCGGTTTTATCGGAGCAGCAGGGGCGTTGTCCGGTGTGCTGTTCGCCGCCGGTTCTGTCTTCATGATAAACAGGTTTTTCCCCATAAAACTCGAAAGCAGTATTTATTGGATAGATGTTCTACCAGGGAGGCTGGAGCCGCTTCCGGTGCTTGCAGTCGCCGGAGCGACACTGGCAGCATGTCTGGCAGCTTCCCTGATCCCGGCGATATCGGCTCTCTCGACATCTCCTTCAAGGGCGGTGAGGTATGAGTGACAGTTCGGTGCTGGCCGCAGCGGATATCTGGAAATCCTATGGTGAGGGTCAGACCACACTCTCGATCCTCAGAGGAGCTGAGCTTTCAGTAGCTCCCGGTGAGGTGGTCTCCATTCAGGGTCCCAGTGGTTCAGGAAAGAGCACATTCCTTCATGTATGCGGAGTACTGGACCCTCCTGACAGAGGTTCCGTCATCATTGATGATGTTGATGTCTGGAGCGTCAGTGAGGGGAGGAGAGCGGCTATCCGGAACGAAAAACTCGGTTTTGTTTTCCAGTTCCATCACCTTCTGGAGGAGTTTACGCTCCTTGAGAATGCCGCTATGCCCGCAATGCTCTCCGGAATATCAAAAGGAGAGGCCATGGAGATGGCGGAGACGCTACTGGAGGAGGTTGGATTAGCGGGGAGGGGTTCACATTTTCCATCTGAATCCTCCGGCGGTGAACGCCAGAGAGCTGCCGTGGCAAGAGCACTTATCCTTTCCCCATCCGTTATCCTGGCAGACGAGCCGACTGGAAATCTCGATGCTGATAGCAGCAGCCTTGTCGAGAAACTCATTCTCCGCCTGGCCAGGAAACTGGGTCAGGCATTTGTTATCGCAACGCACAGCACCGAGCTGGCAGTATTGGCAGACAGTTGCTTCATTCTCAATGAAGGGGTTCTCAGAGAGATCGAAGGATGAAGATTGCAGGGCTTTCTGCCGGGGGTTATCTTACATCACTTATGCAGGGAACAACGGTAGGGCTGGAGGATAGAAGCCTATCAGGAACTCAACCTTTGACCAGGAGTGACATTGAGTGAGCAGCTGACCGAGAAAGCGCGAGCCGCGCTGGAGATAGCGATAACCGAAGCAGGAAGGGCCGGGCAGGCCAAGGTCGCTTCGGAGCATATACTCTTCGGACTCATCTCGGTGAGGGGCTCTGCGGCCCTGGTGGTTCTTCACGAACTCGGAGTCAGGATCGGTGTTCTCCGTGCGAGGCTCGAGAACCTGATGCGGCGTCCCGTTTCCAATGAGCTGACTCTCAAGGATATAGGCTGGACTACAAAAGCAAGGCTCGTTAGGCGTGAAGCAGTCAGGAGAGCAGTCAGCAGCGGTGCTCCCGCCACAGGGACGCATCATCTTCTGCTCGGACTCCTTTCGGTAGGCAATTGCCAGGCTTCCAGCATACTTCGTGAGAAGGGTGTCTCCCTTGGTGTTGCTGAAAAGACTGCCAGGGAGCTTCCAGCAGCTATCGAGTCAGGCAAGGAAGAGAAGCAGCCGGATGAGCAGGAGATTCCCGGGATAGATTACTTCTGCCGCGATCTGACTGAGCTGGCAAGAAAAGGTGATCTCGATCCGGTCATAGGGCGAGAGAATCAGATTAGCCGAATAATGCAGGTTCTCTGCAGACGGAAGAAGTCCAATCCAATCCTTATCGGTGAGCCCGGAGTTGGCAAGACCGCCATCGTAGAGGGACTTGCTGGTCTGATCGTCGCCGGAACCGTGCCGGATATGCTTGCGGGCAAGAGGGTGATGGCGCTGGATATGGCTGCGGTGGTCGCCGGCACGAAGTACAGGGGACAGTTCGAGCAGAGACTGAAGAAGCTCCTGAATGAGATAGCTGAATCCGGGGATATTGTTCTCTTCATCGATGAGGTACACGTTCTCGTTGGTGCTGGCGCTGCGGAGGGTGCTCTCGACGCCGCCAACCTGCTCAAGCCCGCACTTGCCAGAGGGGAACTCCAGTGTATCGGAGCCACGACACTGGATGAGTACAGGAAACGCATCGAGAAGGATGGGGCGCTCGAGCGCCGGTTCCAGCCGGTGCCGATAGATCCCCCAAGTGTTGATGAAACCATTGAGATACTCGACGGGCTCAGAGGAAGATATGAGGAGCACCACAGCACCGTATATACAAACGATGCCATACAGGCCTGCGCAAGGCTTGCAGCAAGGTACATCAGCGGCCGGTTCCTTCCTGATAAGGCAATTGATGTCATGGATGAGGCTGGTGCCAAGAACAGGGTCTATCACGGTACGGTCCCTGAGGACATTCAATTCCTCGTGGACGAGCTTTCTACTGCCCAGCGCAGGCTGCAGGAAATCGACACTGAAGATGTTGAACTGTCTCTTCAGTTCAAGGATCAGGTCGAGGAACTCGAGAAGGAACTTGAAGAGGCAAGATCGGCATGGCTGGAGGGCACCGAAGTAATACCGGTCTCCGAGGAACTGGTCGCGGCCGTAGTGGCTGATATGACCGGCATCCCTGTCAGCAAAGTGGGCAGAAGCGAGACATCCCGTCTGCTTGATCTTGAAGAGAGACTTGGGGAGAGGATAGTCGGGCAGCATCATGCCATTGAAACCATTACCAGTGCCATCAGGAGAAGCAGGATCGGTCTACGCGACAGCAATCGGCCTGCCGGTACATTCCTTTTCCTCGGACCTTCGGGTGTGGGTAAGACGGAGACGGCCAGGATACTTGCTGAACTTGTCTTCGGGGAACCCGCAGCTCTTATTCGTATCGATATGTCCGAGTTTCAGGAGAGCTTCTCAGGCTCCCGCCTGGTGGGTGCGCCACCGGGATATGTGGGTTACGATGAGGGCGGCCATCTGACTGAGAAGGTTCGCAGAAGACCCTATTCCATAGTTCTCCTGGACGAGATAGAGAAGGCCCATGCCGATCTATACAATATGCTTCTGCAGGTGATGGACTACGGCCGTATGACTGATTCGTACGGCAGGGAGATCGATTTCACCAACACCATCATCATTATGACCAGCAACATAGCCTCAAGGAGTCTTCTTGGCGGCGGCCGCCTGGGCTTCTCCAGAGAAACGAGCGTCGAGGAGGAGAAGAAGCGCATAGATCACATTGTGATGGAGGCTGTGCGTGACCGCTTCAATCCTGAGTTCCTGAACCGTCTGGATGAGATCGTCGTCTTCAATCCTCTTGAGTTTCAGCATATGGAGCGCATTGTTGATCTACAGATGCAGGATGTTGAGCAAAGGCTGGGCGATATGAGGATCGAACTCACGCTCTCTCCTGAGGCTCTGACGCTGATCACTGAAGCCGGTTACGATCCTGAAGCGGGAGCCAGACATCTGAGACGAACTATCAGGAGACTGGTTGAGGATCCCCTCACTGATGCCATTCTCAGAGGAAAGTTTGAGAGTGGTGACAGTATCATCGCCGTAAGGGAGGAGAGCCGGATCATCTTCAGGAAGACAGAGACCGATTCACCTGAGGTAGTCGCTTCACATGAACTCCACGAAAGGGTCGACAATTGAGAACAGCCCTCTCTATCCCGTTTATCGTCATTTCCATTTCGTTCGCGATGACGGTCAGCTCTGTCGGAGTCGATGGCAATGACTTCGTGAGCGATGAACTTATTGAAAGCGTTTTTGGCCTCTCCCAGGGTGATTCGATCAGTACAACAGCCCTGCAGCGGGGGATCAGGGAACTCTTCGCACTCGGATATTTCGGTGACATCGAGATATTGGCTGATACGGTAGGTATGGAGACCCGGATTACCATTCTTGTGACCGAAAATCGTCTGCTCAGCCACGTTGAGATCCAGAATGCGGGTCACCTCAATGAGGATGACGCACTTGAGGCAATTGTTCTCTACCCGGGGCAGACGGTCTCACCTGCCGATACGGAGAGGGCAAGACAGATCCTCCTTGAGATGTACGCGGAGAAGCACAGGCATTCCGCCGAAGTCACTCCTGTCTGGTCTGAGCCGGACGCAGGGAACCGGAGTGTTCTGGTCTTCCAGTGCGTTGAGGGACCCGATATCAGGGTAGGGGAGATAGAATTTCTAGGCAACTCTGTCTTCGATGACGGAAAGCTCAGGGGGCAGATGGATACCCGTCAGGATTCCTTCTGGCGGTCGGGAAGATTCAGGGAGAGCGATTTCCAGGCCGATCTCGAAAAGGTTGAGGCTTACTACCACAACCACGGATATCCAGAGGCGAGGATCGAGGGTGTTGAGCGCTCGATGCTCGATGATGGACGTCATCTCCGATTTGAGATAACTCTTGAAGAAGGTGATCATTTCAGTTTCGGTGGGGTCGAGTTTACAGGAAATGAGGCGTATTCGGATTCAATACTCCTCCGCGCAATGGGGTTTGAACAGGGCGACGAGTACGATCAGGAGGAGCTCGAGGAATCACTCATGGTTCTTTACGAGCTGTTCCAGGAGAGAGGATACTTCTACGCCTCGGTAGAACCAGTGATCCATGAGGGAGATGAACCCTACACACTTGCCGTTCGTTTCGAGGTCACCGAAGGTGAGCGCGCCCATATTCGCAGGGTTGATATCACAGGGAATAATCGCACACTGGATAACGTTATCCGTCGTGAGATATCCATGTATCCGGGTGATCTCTTCCAGCGGTCAGCACTGATGAGAAGCTATCGCAACATATTTTATACCAACTATTTCCAGGATGTAATGGTTGACTTCAGGTATATCGAGGGTTCACCGGATGTCGATCTGGTATTTGATGTCGTCGAGAAGACCACAGGTAAGGCAGGCATAGGAGCAGCATATGGAGGTTCCGACGGTTTCAGCGGCTTCATTGAGCTCGGTGAGACCAATCTGTTTGGCAGGGGCCAGAACCTGGGGTTGAATTACCAGTTCTCAAAGACAAAACAGGACATTCAGATCAGCTTCACAGAGCCCTGGATGATGGATACACCGCTTTCACTAGGCGGGGAGCTATTCCATACAACCTCAAATTACAGCGAGTATGACCGGCGGAGGACGGGTGGAGCCATCTCTGTTGGAAGAGTTCTCCCATGGGTCGACTACTCGTCTGCTTCCGTGAGGTACATGCTAGAAAAGGTGAATGTCACAAATATCACCAGTGATTCAACAAGTTTCTTCTACTCACTCCGGGACGAGGACTGGCCGAGATGGACCAGTTCGGTCAGACTCAACTTCGCGAGGGACAGCAGAGATCGGCAGGTATTTGCTTCCACAGGTTCACTCAACAGTCTGACAGCCGAATTTGCCGGGGGTGCGCTGGGAGGTGACATCGGCTATCAGAAGTACCTGATCGACAGTAGCTGGTACGTGCCGTCATTCTGGCGTTTCATCTTCTTCCTCAGGGCCAGAGCGGGGATGGTCACATCACTTGCGGGAAGGGAACCACCCGCATATGAGATGTTCGAGCTTGGCGGAACAGGATTCTACGGAGTCAGAGGTTACTCCTCCCGGTCTATCGGAGCTGTCCGAGGCTACGATACCGTGGGGGGAAGGTCCATGCTTATCCTGAGCGCTGAGTACAGGTGCAGGGTGATCGACCAGCTCCAGCTTGCGGTCTTTGCAGATGCGGGGAACACCTGGGATTCCTGGTCTTCCAGTGATTTCAGCGATCTTAACAGGGGGCTTGGACTGGGGATACGGCTTGAGGTTCCTATGCTGGGCATTCTCGGGTTCGATTATGCATATGGATTTGATGGACCAGACAGAGGATGGGAACCGCATTTCCAGTTTGGGACAACATTCTGATACAGTCTGATGTATTGACTGCGGCAGGGCTTACCCCTGATGCAGCGTTACATGAAAAAGGGGGCAGTCAGATGAGACTAATGCTGCTGATCCTGCTCGCCGTTCTCAGTGCCGCCAGTGCCGAGGGCATAGTCGTAATTGATTCAGAGCGCATCTTCGAATCACTTGGTGATGTTAGCGACGCTACTGAGCTTCTTCGAGCCGAGATCGAGATATGGGAGACCCACGCCGATTCACTCCAGGAGGAGATCGACGATATCCGAGCTGATCTGGATTACACCATGGTCATGAGCCCGGACAGACGCAGGGAGCGGGAGACTCTTCTGGACTCGAAGATGGAAGCCCTTCAGATATTCCTTGAAACGACATTCGGTCCCGGTGGCCTGGTCGAGAGTCGAAATGAGCAGCTTGTTTCCCCCATCGTCGCTGCCATCAACGAAGCTGTTCTTGAGATCAGCCAGGAAGAGGGATATGACCTTGTCCTCGATGCGTCCGGAGGACTCGTTGTCTATGCATCCAGTTCACTTGATATAACCGATATTGTACTGGAGGAGCTGACAAGCCGGAGTGCTGACTGACATGCTCCTCTCGGAGCTCGCGGACAGGCTGGATGGAGAGATCCTGGGACAGGGCGATACGCTTGAGGTGACCGGAGTATCCACCATCAGGGATGCCGCTCCTTCTGAAGTGTGCTATTACGGAAATCCCAGATACAGGTCTGACCTCCTGCATACAGGCGCCGGGGCCGTATTGGTCTCAGAGGAGATTGAAACTTCCGCTCTGAACACCATAATTGTGAAGAATCCCTATAGAGCCTTCAGGGAAGTCCTTCTCATCTTTGAGGAGGACGAGAAAACGGGATTTGCTGGAGTGCATCCAACAGCAGTAGTACATCCGGAAGCAATTCTTCATGAAACAGTTCTTGCCGGACCCAATGCAGTTGTGGAAAAAGGAACAGTGGTCGCTGCAGGATCAAAGATCGGCGCGGGATGTTTCATTGGTCCCAGCTGTATCATCGGTCGGGACTGCACGATTCATCCCGGAGTCTCCATCTACCGGCGGTGTGTCCTCGGGGAGAGGGTGACTCTCCATTCCGGTGCAGTGATCGGCTCCGATGGATTCGGCTTCGTTCCGGATCCCGAAGGACATCTGAAAGTCCCTCAGAATGGATATGTGGAGATAGGGAATGATGTTGAAATTGGTGCTTGTACTACAGTGGATAGAGCAGTAGTTGGCTGTACCCGTATCGGTGCTCATACAAAGCTAGACAATCTCATTCAGATAGCTCATAATGTCACAATTGGTCCTGGATGTCTCATCGCCGCTCAAACTGGTATCGCAGGCAGCACCAAGCTGGGTGCAGGTGTTGTCTGCGGCGGACAGGTCGGGATCTCCGGGCATCTATCTATCGGCGACAGGGTCGTAATAGCTGCACAGTCGGGTGTTATGAAAGATATACCTGCGGGACTGACCGTTTCGGGTTATCCTGCAAGGCCGCATGACAAGGCTCTGCGGATTGGCGCTGCGATCGCAGATCTACCTGAGCTGAGGTACAGGATGCTCAGATTCATGCAGGACAACGACATTAGAACGGAAGAGGACAGCCGATGAGTCGATATCAGACCACACTTGCGGAACCTGCGGTCTACACCGGGGTCGGACTTCACCTTGGGAATGAAACCACTGTCAAATTTCTGCCGGCACCTGCCGATACGGGCATTCAGTTCGTCAGGACTGACATTGAGAATCATCCCAGGATCAGAGTCAATCCTGAGAACGTTCGCCAGGTCGAGGAGCAATCCAGACGGACCACCCTGGGTGAGGATTACTACGAAGTTCATACTGTCGAGCATGTTCTCTCCGCACTATATGGGCTCGAGATAGACAATGCGATCATAGAACTGGACTCAGATGAACCTCCCGAACCGGAGGACGGATCTGTCAGGAGTATTGTTAGTGTTCTTCTCGAGGCTGGTATCAAGGAACTTCAGGGTTCTTCGAGGAAGGTATTGAAGATTGAGAAACCGGTAAGTCTTGATGCATTCGGAGCAACTCTCACCGTCGTTCCCCACGATGGACTGAAGATCAGCTTTACAATTGACTATTCCCACCATGTCCTTGGTACTCAGTACATTTCCCTGGAGATCACACCAGAGACCTTTGCAAAGGAGATAGCCCCCTCCAGAACATTCTGTCTTTACAGTGATGTTAAGCTCCTTCAGGAGAAGAACCTGATCAAGGGAGGAACACTGAAGAATGCTGTCGTGGTTGGTGAGGATGGGATACTCAATGATGAACCCCTTCGCTTCCCCGATGAGTTCGTCAGGCACAAGGTTCTTGATCTGATCGGTGATCTTTCGCTTCTTGGAGCAAGACTCCAGGGACATGTCATTTCTGCCAAGTCCGGTCATGCATCCAATGTCAAATTCGTCAAGAAGATACGGGATGTCCACAAACGGACAAAGGAGACAGCACCGCTTCCGGACAAGGTCTGGGATATCGGTGTTATCATGAAACTGCTGCCCCACAGGTATCCATTCCTTCTGGTAGACAAGGTGCTGGAGGTCGATCCTGACAAGAGGATAGTCGGGCTCAAGAATGTCACCATCAACGAACCTTTTTTTCAGGGACATTTTCCCACTTCACCAATAATGCCAGGTGTGCTTTTAGTCGAGGCAATGGGACAGGTCGGTGGCCTGATGCTCTTCAACTCTGTCGGTGACCCCGCACAGTGGCTGGTCTACCTGACCGGCCTTGAGAATGTCCGATTCAGGAGTCCGGTACGCCCTGGTGATCAGGTTATCTTCGAACTGGAGATGATCCAGCGAAGGGGACCAATGTGCCGGATGAAGGGTATCGCCAGAGTAGACGGCAGGGTTGCGACCGAAGCTACCCTCACAGCAATGTTAGTGAAGAAATGATCCATCCCACAGCTATTGTCGAATCCGACCTCCCATCCGATGCTTCCGTTGGACCCTATGCGGTAATCGGGACAGATGTCGAGTTCGGCTCATCCGCCCGAATCGGGGCACATGCAGTCGTCATGGGACCCTCGAGGTTCGGTGACGATGTCAGTATCGGACCCTCGGCAGTCCTTGGGACCGACCCTCAGGACCTGAAATATGATGGAGAGAGAACCGAACTGAGAGTTGGTGGTCGCACTGTTATAAGGGAGTTCGCCAATATCAACAGGGGCACATCAAGTTCAGGCCGGACGGTCATCGGGACCGATTGCCTGATAATGGCATACGTGCATATCGCGCACGATTGCCGTGTTGGAGACAGGGTCATCCTTGCCAACGCGGTCAATCTCGCCGGACATGTGATGATTGAGAATGATGTCACTATCGGAGGTGTGGTACCTGTTCACCAGTTCGTCAGGATCGGGATGCATGCGATGATCGGCGGCGGATTCAGGATTAATAAGGACATCCCGCCCTTTGTACTTGCCAGCGGATATCCTCTAAAGGTGGCTGCACTCAACAGCGTCGGTCTCAGAAGGAAGGGTTTCACTTCGGAGAGACTCGATGAACTGGACAAGACATTCAGGCATCTCTTCAAGAGTCCCGGCATCCTGACAGGAAAAGCTTCAGCCCTCCTATCCGACCCTGATTGTGGTGAGGATGGAGAGTATCTGGCGAGGTTTGTTCTGAGCAGCAAGCGCGGGGTGATCAACTGAGGTGAGAGCTTTCGCTGCTCTCGGTCCGCTTCTGTTGCTGTTTTCGATCTCAATTGCCAGAGAGCTTCCACCCGCTCCGGTTCCAGCCCCCCAACGGGCATCCCTCGGTGACAGTTCAGAGATAGCTCCTTTAGACATTCCCATCGTCATTGAGAGTCGCAGCCCGACCGGAGCCCTGCTGCGCTCGGTCGTACTCCCCGGCTGGGGACAGTTCTATAATGATGAACCTCTCAAGGGAGTAATCTATGGATCTGTCGAGTTGGGACTTCTGGGATGGCTGATCTACGAGAACTCCGTCGCGGAGGATGCAAGACATTCGGGCGATGACGCTGCTTATCAGGTGCATAGACAGCGGAGACTGGACCTCATCTGGTATACATCGGCATCCTGGCTTCTCGGCATGCTTGACGCGTATGTGGATGCGCACCTCTATTCCTTTCAGGCTGAGAACGAGGAATTTGAGCGTGAGGTCGCATTCGGCGCCGCATTCTGTATCAGGTTCTGAAAGGGAATAACCTATGCTCCTGAGTGTATTACTGCTGATGGCCGGGACGGATGATAATCCCGACCTTGAAATGCTCAGGAGGGCCAGAGATGGAGACAAGGAGGCATTCGGAGAGCTCTTCCGGAAATACGAGAAGAGAGTATTCCGCGTTGCCAGACGTATGTGCGCCAGCGATGATGAGGCCTGGGATATCACTCAGGATGCCTTCCTCAGAGCAATGCAGGCGATGGACAGATTTGATACGAAATATAGATTTTTTACATGGATGTACCGCATCGTTTCAAATCTCGCCATCAATCACTCGCAGAAGCGCAATAGACGCAGAGAAGTGCATTTCGAAGAGGAATACGCGGCTGACGGGCTCCAGACGGTTGATGATCAGAGTGGTGATCTCGCCATGAGAGATCAGCTTGCTGCAGCTGTCGAGAAGGCCGTTGAGCACCTTTCGCCCGGGCTTCGAGCTGTGTTTGTACTCAGGGTTGATCAGGAACTGAGCTATTCAGAGATCGCTGAGAGCCTTGGAATCGCAATTGGGACTGTGATGTCGCGGCTCAGCAGGGCTCGACAGAGGATAAGGGAGGAGCTCGGCAACCTCCTTGGAGAATGGGAATGAACTGTCCGGAATTCAATGAACTGATGGCTTACCTCGACGGAGAACTCTCTTCAGACCGTGTTTCGGTCCTTGAGGAGCATCTTGCTGCCTGTCAGGACTGCAGGCGGGTACTTGAGTCGCAGCGGAAACTCGAGGAAGTCTGGCGGGAGAATTTCAGCTATCCTTCCGAAGAGTCGTTCAGGGAATGTGAGAACAGGATCGGGAACAGTTTGAGAAAGAGGTCCCGCTGGAGGACGGTCATTCCCTTTGCTGCAGCAATTGCTGCTGTATTCCTTGGAGTGAAACTCGTCCTGCTCGACGGACCATCACTTGATACTGCTGCCCCAGCCATCCTCCAGGCAATGGATTCCAGTGAAAGCTCTCCACCGACTACTGGCGATGAGTCAACTGAGATCGGTACTGCTGGTGTGGTGGAGGACGAAAACGCTGATCGATTCTCCGAATCAGAGATTATTCCGTCTGAGAGTGTTCCTGAGGAGATCATCTCCCGGTATTACAGGGATGAAACAGTCGATGATTATATGGCTGAATCGATTGAGGAGATCACAAGCCAGCTAGGATATCCGTCTGGTGGAACCGAGTCCCCCGATACTGAACATCAGATGGATAATCCAGGTGAAGCATCCGTCCAGGAAGGGCTTATCGGAGGTGTATCGGGCATTGATGTGATTCTATCATCTGATGGAATTTCTGCTGGAATTTCAGATATAGGTACGATGACATCCAGTGAAACTGCTGCTGACCAGACATCGGAGAGGCAATTGGAGTCTCCCCAGTCAGTGACTGCATCATCTCCCGGAGCTGGAGGTGGTGCATCTGCGGGATACGGATCTGCGGGCGCATCTGGAGGGTTGCTCATCGATGAAGCATCTGAGGAAGATCGGACAGCAGGGGAGACCTTTCCTGCAGATGCAGTTGGATGGGACGGTGACATTTCGTTGGAAGTGGATGCATCTGATGAATTCAGCTCCGTCAGCCAGTGTGATGCTGAGATCAGTCTGGAGGAGGAGTCGGAGGAAGAGTGCGATGTTCTCTCTTCAATCTCAGTCAATCGGCTGAGCGATAGCGTTTCCAGCCCGGCCTATTGCGAAGTTGTCTCAGGCAGCAGTTCTGCGGGTGTCTCTTTTGATTCAGCCAAGGCGGACGTCTTCCTGTGTCTGACATTTGATCATGACGGCATTCCCGATAGTCTCACCACTGCTCTGCTTGACTCGCTTTTTGCAGAGTGGAGCATGTATATTCCATTTGCGTTCAGGGATACGGTCCTGATCGTTCCGGCTGACGAAGTAGTGACTCTCATCACTACCAGCGCATCTGCGGTTCCGGCTCAGTAGCCAGGATCTCTTTCGCCTGCCGTCTTGAAAAACCGTTTCATGATCGGAGACCGGATATGCGATTTCCAGGAACCATAGTATTCATCCTGCTCCTGACTGCCACCACAGTCTCAGCATCTCTGCCGCGAATGGCGGTGATATCTTTTGATCATGACGACTTTTCACCGGATGAGCAGCTAATTGGCTCTGTCATTGCTGAGATCGCTTCCAGCGGCAGATTCGAAGTCCTTGATCTGGGCGCGGATGGCTTCATAGCGACTGCTCCGGATTCACTTCTGTCTGCATTGGTCACACTTGCAGCCGCAAACGCTCTGGATGTATTCCTGGCTCTTGAGGTGCTCCCTGAGTATCAGGATGACAGAACCCTGTACCGAGGTGATTCACTGATAACCAGCCGCACGATCGAGGTCACCGTTCTTGGCAGATTCTATTCATCGACCGGCGCTCTTCTGGGAACCATCAGACACACCCATTCCCGCGAGGGTGAACTGCCCTTCGCTCCTGATCGCTTCGATATGGCCAGAGCATGTGCTGTGATCCTTGCCGAGAGGTCCATACTGGAGCTCTTCCCGCTTGAGGTCAGTTTCGTCTATGATGGCGGCAGGGAGTTTGATATACCGATAGGGACGGCCCAGGGCGTGAAGAACGGCACTGTGATGTCCGCAGTTGCTTCTTCCACGGTGATACCAACCGATCCTCTTGATTACGGTGCTCTGCGCAGCAGAGGACTCCTGCAGGTATTTGACGCGGGGTTTGATCGATCCAGAGCCAGACTCATCTCTGGACGGCTTGTCATTGGCGGCTCCATCACTGCAGTCGAGCAATCGGCTCCAGCAATGATCAGCGGCGGATATTACGGTTCAGCATATTCGATAGAGATGGGCGAGGGTCTGGCAGAGGAAGAATCTGGACTGAGCAGCGGTATCCGCTTCTCCGCGGCCACCGCAAAATGGGGACTTTCTCTTGGAGGCGGCTTCACTGCAAGTATTCTGGAGTATGCATCCTGTCTTGGGGTGGACCTGAATGCCGGGACCAGGATACCAATCGGCAGTCCTGAACTCGGATTCAGACTCACTGGCGGGGGTGAGGTCATGTTTCTGATGCAGGAGGTTCGCAACGATTCATTATCCTCTGATGCAACAGCGGTATCGTTCAATGCAAAGGCAGTAGCATCTCTCGAATATCTGTTCTCCAGTCATCTCGGGCTTGAACTCGGCTGCACCGGTATCCTGGGCACTGAAGCTCAGACCTGGACCGTGCAGGAATACACTGGAAATATACGAGATGCCGATCCCGACGAACTCTACTATGCAAAGCTTCGTTCGGGTCCTGTAAGCTTCCATGCGGGTATCTTCTATATGATCTTCTGAGACCTGATCAGGATCAGTTAGCGTCCCTTCCAGGGTTGATTGGCCATTCCGCGCTCCCATACGATCTCGAGCGCAGACCACATAGCTACCGCGAAGATGACGCCGCTGATGATCCCGGAGAATGGTGTACCGCGAACGATACCCAATGCAAGGGCACATCCACCAATGGTCGCCATCATCAGTATGAGGATGATGGCAGCAGGTGATGTCGGTCCCCATTTGGAGAGTACCCTGGCCCTCGTGAGATGAATGCCCCAGACCCAGACAGGATAACCGAGAGCGCCGAAGAGGGCTTCCGGTATGCTCTTCAGAAGCAGAAGTCCAACTGACCAGATGAGAAGAGTGGGAATGAAGAAGGCTACGGCCTTCCGGGAGAGGGGTGAGATCCAGTCCATCTGCTCAGGTATATCACCAAGCGCGGTCCAGAGCGCGACACCGGATGCGAACCCAAGAACAAGTGAGGCTTCTCCATTGCTGATGAAGCAGCTGAAGAAAGTTCCGACGATTCCTATGGAGAGGATTGTTATCGCAAACAGACGCGGCCCAATATGACCGGATTCCTTTATCTTCTCAAACAGCCTGGTGCCAAGCAGTTGAAGGAAGATAAAAAAGATCACAGAGGAGATGATGAAGAATCCTGTAACGGCATAGTCCTTCAGGGAGAGTTCCCCTGCCGGTTGCAGAAATCCAATCAGATGCAGCAGAGTACTCATACGGTATCCTCTTTCCTCCGGCAAATTTGCAGAAACAGGTGCGCTGCGTCAACTGCAGATGCCTTTATGTACCCGGTAACCGGTTTGCCCGTTCCTGAGGTTCAACGGGTTGCAGAAGGTCTCGTTCAGAGGTACAATAGCGTATGAAAAGGAGGGCTTCATGTGGGTCGCCGGTAACAGAACTGTCCGTTGTATCGCTTTCCTCTCCCTGTTGATTCTGGCGTGCGGTTCAGAAGCTCCATCTGACCAGACTTCTTACGGATCCATCTCTGTCTCCCTTGCTGCCGGCAAGGATGTATTTGTTGAGATATCTCCACCGGAGGATCTCGAGAGGGATTCACTGATAATGTCACCTGCAGGCTTACCGGAGACCCTGTTCTACAATTCCGGTGATCTTCGCATTTCGGTTGAGGCACATCTCGTTCCCGGATGCGGCTCCACTCCAGAGGACAGAAAAGACTACCTCCAAGAGATGGGAGCATACAGTCTCTCCCTGCAGGATGTCCCGGCATTGAGCAGCACACCCGGATTCACTGCTGTCCTTTATACGAGCGGGGGCATGAGTGTTGTCGAGCGAACATGGAGTCTTGGATCCGGTGAACTGGCCATACTCGAGGCCAGGGCGCAGGTTGGCTCACCGAACATGCTCCTTTCACCAGCCAGCGTTGTGCTCCGTACAGCCATGCTTATCCGTTCCCAGGAGAGTACAGGAGGTGTATACCTTTCGGACAGGACGAGAGGTCTGATCATCGAGGAAGTGAATGCTGATGTCACGGTTCCTCCCGACATCAGTCACCATATTTTGCTTGAGGTTGATCCCGCTGCCAGGATGATCAGCGTCACTGATACTGTATCCATTGATTTCAGACCTACCCAGGCAGATTCAGTTTTGACCTTGTTTCTACCTTCGAACGATACCGGTACCGATATGACAGCCTTTACCGGAGCTGTTTCAATCGCAGGGGACAGTGCAGTATGTTCGGCTGATTCCTCACGCGTATTCAGAGGGGTATTTCACGGCACCTGGAGCAGTTTTGCCTCCGCATCAACTGACAGTCTGACCGGCGCCGGGATGCAGATCCGCCCGACCTGTACGTTCCAGTGCGGTATGTGGTTCTATCCGGGATGCACCGCTCCGGCTGATTACAGACTCACCATTTCAGTTCCAGACATGGGTTTGGATGTGTACGCTCCGCTGCAGGAGGTATCCAGAGCAATATCCGATTCTCTCCTTCAGGTCACCTTTACTTCGCCAGAAGGGGGGCTGATGGGACCGCTGGCCTGGGCTGCGGGAGGTTTTGACAGAAGCGCTATTTCAGGCGGCCGAAGCGGTTTTCTAACCTTTTCCTCTGATTCGATCGCAGAGGAGGTTATTCCTTATGTAGGGGAGCTTGCGGACGTTATCTGGAACGGTCTTGGTTTTACAGGAGCAAGACTTGATTTCATTCTCGTTCGCAGCCTCGATGTTCCTGTATTTCTCTCCGGACCAGGCTGTATTTTTGCTTCTTCCGAAGTTCTTGCTTCTCTTGCCGGTAGCTCCAGCTGGGCGGATTCTCTAGTTGCAGGCATTCCAGTTCCGGAGACCGCTATTGCTGCAGGTGTTGCCAGTTCTTTCCTCTCGGGGAGTACATGGCTCTCTCCCGAACTCCGTCAGGTGCTCTCCGCATGGATAGTTTACAGATATGCATCCGGCACGGATAGTGAGAAAGGTCCACTGATGCTGGATGCCTTCCTTCGATATTACCTTTACTCGGCCGAAATGACAGGTGGGATCGAGTACGCTCTCGCTGATCCTGAACTCAGTGGAACCAGCCTGGAAGCCCCGGTCCTGCTAGGCAAGGGGCCAATTGTCATTGAATTTCTCACGAGGGAGATCCCTGCTTTCGGGAATGCTCTGAGAAGGGCTCTCGGAAATCTCAGACATGCCGGCGACACATACGGAAGACTCCTTTCCTCAATGGGACTTCCCGAACCAGGTGAGCATTCAGAACTCTTCAGCAGGTGGCTCTACGGTCCTGGACTACCTAGACTGAGGGTGAGCTGGCGGGATTCCTTGGGTGTACTGGACATTCGCCTGCAGCAGCTGCAGCCCGGTCAGGATTTTCCGCTGGGTTCGGTGACCGAGCAGGTCAGAGTCTTCTCAGATGAAGGTGATGCCTTCGTGGAACTCACTCCCGGAACCGCTGTTGGCCGCTATTTCGGTGAACTGCCCCAGTGGATGGAAGGGGTGACTGCGGTCGATATAAACAGTACAGGAACACTGGCCGCCGATATCATCTACATTCACAGGGCTCCCCACTGACCGCAGACTGGAAGGTGACTGTGGGAGTCCCTCTTAAATTTGCTCTCTGCATTCACGATCATCAGCCTGTCGGCAACTTCGGCTTTGTGCTGGAGAGTGCTTTCTCCAATTGCTACCTGCCTATGATCGAGGAGCTGGAGCGTCACCCCGGCATTCGGATCGGACTTCATATCTCCGGACCGCTGCTCGAGTGGATGGAGGCCGAGAAGAGGGAATTCATCTGCAGAATTGCCGACCTGTGCGCTGCCGGCCGAATGGAACTGCTCACCAGTGGAAGGTATGAATCAATACTTCCCGTCCTTCCAGCACACGATATCATTGCGCAGGTGCGTGAGTTCTCTGAGCATATCCAACAAATCTCAGGCACTTCACCTAAAGGACTCTGGCTGACCGAAAGGGTTTGGGAACCTCAGCTCGCTTCGACTCTCTCCCTCGCAGGTGTTGATTATGTCGTTGTCGATGACGTTCACCTCCTCCGTGCAGGTGTACCCTGCAGTGAACTCAATATGCCATGGACCACCGGAGACTCAGGAAAAACCATCAAATTGCTTGCGAGCAGCAGACGCCTGAGGTACATGATACCTTTCTCACCAGTACAGGATGTGATGGATTCCCTTATGCAGATGCACCAGGGAGCCGGGGGAATGGTCTTCTACGGGGATGATGGAGAGAAGTTCGGTGTCTGGCCGGGCACAGCGGACCTCTGCTACAGGGACGGCTGGCTTTCTCAGTTTTTCTCCGCTCTCGAATCCGCAGACTGGATCGAGACCGTTCTGCCTTCGGAAGCCGCTGCGATCCCATCAGGTGGGGGTGTTTATGTGCCCGCAGCGAGTTATGCCGAGATGGGGGAATGGACGCTGAAAGCCGATGCCGCTCTGGAATACCGCAGGGCAAGAGAGCTGCTTTCAGAGCAACTGCCCGGGGAGATAGTTGATGTGCTTGTTCCAGGCGGATTCTGGAGGAACTTCCAGAGCATCTATCCGGAGTCCGCTGAACTCCTCGGGAGGATGATTTCCGCCATGGACCCCATCCGCAGAGCAGATCTGCCCGAAGCGCTGCAGCATCTCTGGAGGAGTCAATGCAACTGCGCCTACTGGCACGGTGTTTTCGGAGGGATATATCTTCCGCATCTGCGGGAAGCTCTCTGGAAGGAACTCTCCATGGCCGAAAGGCTATCCCTCCAGTTCCTTGATGAGTATCCGCGCATATGCCGGGAGGATATCGACAGTGACGGCTGCGGGGAACTGCTGGTTGTAACTCCCTCGATGTCGGTTCTGGCACATCCGGAGCGTGGTCTTACGGTCACTGAACTGACACTCGTTCCCGGACAGGATGATCCCATCCCAGTTGGACATGTTCTGAGCCGCATTCCGGAGAGTTATCATGCTGAGATCGAAGATACGTCAACCGAATGTGCACCCGGGAACATCCACGGGGCTCTTCCGGCGAAGGAGGAGGGGCTGGCGCAGAAGCTCATTGCAGACCGCTGGAGGCGTTGCATATTCACCGATCTGCACATGCCGCTTTCATTCGGACTCAGGGAATGGGTACTGTCCGCCGATGGCATTGAGCACTCTCAGACTCCGGTCTGGAAAGATGTTTCGGTAACCGGCAGGAGTGGTGCAATGATCATTGAGGGCTCCTTCGGGATCGGGGACGGAAGTCTCAGCAAGCGACTGGAGATCGGACTTGCCGGTGCGAAGCTGAAGGCTTCATCGAATTATGTCATCCAGGGAGTCAGATTCGGAATGGAGATATGTGTCAACATGATGACCGGCGCATCACCTGACAGATATCTGCGCATTGGGGGAAGTGAGGATATCCACAAACTTGGTGATTCCGGTGAAGCAGTCTGTTCCTCGCTCGAAGTTACTGATCTCTACAGAGGTGTCAGAGTCCTTATTAAAGCGGATCAGGAAGTGGATCTCTGGTTCGCCCCGATTGAGTCGGTCAACCGTTCTGAGAGCGGTTTCGAAAGGGTCCATCAGGGCATTGCCCTCTACCTTTCCAGGGAGGCTGTCGGCAGCATGAACTCTCTGGAACTTGAGCTGACCATCGGAGGACTCGATGACGGATGATGTCAGGATGGAAGTCACGGAGCTGAAAAGGCTCCTGAGGTATCATAGCAGGCTCTATTACCTCGAGGACAGAACAGAGATATCCGATGGTGAATATGATGCCCTTATGCGCAGGCTCTGTGAACTTGAGTCAGTTCATCCTGAACTTGCCAGCCCCGATTCACCCACTCACAGGATCGGTGCTCCCCCTCTCGGGAGTTTTCCTCCCATAACCTGGGAGCCGCCCATGCTCAGCCTAGGAAATGTGTTCACTCCCGATGAGTTCAGGGAGTTCGATCTCCGCCTTCATAAAGAGCTTGGTTCCGATGACGACTTGGTGTATTCAGCTGAGCCCAAACTGGATGGTCTTGCCGTCGGGCTGGTCTATGAAGACGGGGTTCTTGTCAGAGCGGGAACGAGGGGGGATGGCGTCACCGGTGAGGATATCACTCCAAATGCACGGACCATCAGGAGTATTCCACTGAGACTCGATGGTTCACCAGATGGTGTCCTCACAGTCAGGGGTGAGGTGTTTTTCAGAACTGATGATTTCAACCGTCTCAATCGGAGAAGGGTGAGGGTGGGGGAGAAACCTTTCGTTAATCCCCGGAACGCCGCCTCCGGATCCCTGCGTCAGCTCGACAGCCGAATAACCGCCAGAAGACCCCTGAGTTTCATTGCCTAGGGCTGCGCGGAGTGGCCTTCGGGGATATCCACACAGGAGGAGCTGTTTCAGTATTTCAATGGACTTGGCCTTCCAGTGAATGAAGCCAGCCGTTTCTGTACCGGTGTCGAACAGGTCGAGCAGGCATACCGCGATATCCGATCCTCCCGCGAAGGACTTCCATATGAGATCGATGGAGTAGTGATCAAGCTGAACGTGGCTGAACAACGGGAGAGGGTTGGAGAGCTCAGCCGATCGCCGAGATGGGCCACGGCCTGGAAGTTCGATGCTGAAGAGGCTGTCACAAGACTCATCGAGATAGAAGTGCAGGTCGGAAGGACGGGTCGTATCACCCCGGTCGCCAGACTAGATCCTGTTCTCGTCGGCGGTGTTACGATCTCCAGCGCGACACTCCATAACGAGGATGAACTGATCAGGAAAGATGCGAGACCCGGGGATATGGTCATCGTGAGACGAGCAGGTGATGTCATTCCCGAGGTCGTGAAGAGCCTGGGTTCTCCTGGTGGTGACCGCGGGGATGCATTCGTCTTTCCGAGTACCTGTCCTGTGTGCGGAGGTCCTGTAGTCCGCGAGGAAGGGGAATCCGCCCACAGATGCATGAATCCCTCATGCCCGGCAAGGATCAGGGAGAGTCTTTTTCACTGGGGGGCAAGGGATTCGCTGGACATAGAAGGTCTCGGATCGGTCATTTCCACCCAGCTGGTCGATGCAGGCATGGTGACTGACATTTCCGACCTCTATCGTCTGAACCATTCACTTCTCGCAGGTCTGCCAAGGATGGGCGAGATATCCGCCTCCAACCTTCTCAGTGCGCTGCAGCACAGCAGGAGTGCTGAATTGCAGCGATTCCTGACCGGTCTTGGCATCCCCGGTGTGGGCAGAGTAGTCTCAGGATTACTTTGCGCATCTTTCCCCGATCTCGACTCGATAATGAATGTAACCGTGGATACCCTAGAGGAGATTGACGGTATAGGACCTGTCCTGGCTTCTGCTCTTTTCTCATTCTGGAGTGAGCCGGTCACAAGGGGAGTGGTCGATAGATTGATGGATATCGGATTCGAGCTGCCGAATCCACGCTATGACCGATCCGGGAGACATCCGATGAAGGGGCTGACACTTGTCTTTACAGGAGCCATCACGATGCCGAGAAGCGAAGCCCGCAGACTTGCCGAAGAGGCAGGGGCTAAGGTCACTTCGAGCGTATCTGCCAGGACCGACCTTGTAGTAGCGGGACCCGGTGCTGGCAGCAAGATGACGAAAGCGCGTCAGCTCGGTATCCGCATCATCAACGAAAATGAGTTCCTCGAGAAGGTGAAGAAATGAGGCCGGGCCTCATTTCTTCAATAATCGAAGAATTGAGGCCCGGCCTGAGAATGGTCAGTTTGCAGTTCTAAATCTCTTCATGAAGTTAACCAGCTCTTCCACACCCTCATAGGGCATGGCATTGTAGATGCTGGCGCGGCATCCGCCGACGGATCTGTGGCCCTTGAGCCCCATCAGTCCGGCCTCGGCACCTTCACCGACGAACTTCTTCTCGAGTTCCTCCGAAGGCAGCCTGAACGTGACGTTCATCAGCGACCTGCTCGCAGCATCGGTAACGGTACTGTTGTAGTAGTTGCCGCTATCATCGATGTAGGAGTAGAGAAGACCGGCCTTCCTGACATTTGCCTTCTCGACAGCCTTGAGCCCGCCCTGCTCCTTTATCCACTTCAAGACGAGACCCACGATGTAGACCGGGAAGGAGGGTGGTGTATTGAAAAGGGAGTCCTTCGCAATATGTGTGTTATATGCAAGCATGGTCGGGACTTCCTTGCGCGCCTGGTCCGCCCATGATCTGCGGATGACGACCGCGGTTACACCCGATGGTCCGATATTCTTCTGTGCTCCGGCGTAGATAAGGGAGAACTTGTTGAAATCAAGCTCACGTGAGAGGAAGTCGCTTGACATATCGCAGACGAGCGGAATGTCACCTGTCACGGGGAAGTTCTTTATCTGTGTACCAACGAGTGTGTTGTTACTGGTAGTGTGAACATATGCCGCTTGGGGCGTGAGGTCGTAATTTTCGGGGATGTAATTGAAATTAGTATCCTCGCTTGATGCGGCAATATGGACATTGCCGAAGAATTTTGCTTCTTTTACAGCTTTCTTCGACCAGCCGCCGGTAACGACGTAGTCAGCAGTCGTCCCCTCCTTCAGGAAGTTGAAAGGCACAGAGCAGAACTGAGTGCTGGCGCCGCCACCGAGGAAGAGAACACGGTACTCGTCGCAGGAGAGTCCCATGAGGTCCAGCATGTCTTTACGGGCTTCCTTGAACATGGTGTCGAATGGTGCGGAACGGTGGGATATCTCCATTATGGACATGCCCAGGTTCTGGAAGTTGACTGCACCCTTCGAGGCTTTCTGTATCACCTCATAGGGCAGCGTGGCCGGACCTGCGTAGAAGTTGAATACTCTTTCTGGCATCTCAAACCTCCTGTGTCTTCTGGAGCTGTTCCCGGAACTGGAAATCCGGTTTGATACTGACAACCATCGGGAATATGCCGATACTAAAGGAAGGGATGCAAGGCCGTACTCCGGGCAGTCTCCCCGAGTGAACAGAATGAGTATGCGATCCAGATAAGGCCTTCATCGATGAACCCGGAATGCGGCGGTCAGGCCCTTGATGCCCTGACAAGAAGGAAGGCTCCGATGATGAGGAAGACGACATCAGCAAGGCTGGCCGCGATCAGGGGCGGCAATGCTCCCTTGTGCCCGAGTGTCTGACCGAATCTGAGCAGGGAGAAGAAGATAAAGGCAAGGAGGATAGCCAACCCAACACCTGATGCATTGCCGGCCCTGGAACTCCTGAGAGCAAGCGGAGCGCCGACGAGAACCATTATCAGGTTCGATAGCGGGAAAAGCAGTTTCAGATAGAACTCCACCATATCCGCCCTTGTATCACCGCCTGCTGCTGCCATCCTCCCGATGTAGTCCCTGAGCTCGAAGATATTCATCTCCCCGGTTGCCTTCTGACGTGTTCCGATATCAGCTGGCGTCTCGGCCAGTTCCGGTACGGGAAGCGTATCGGAGACGGTGTAGATGAGAGCTCCTGAGGGACCGAAGACCCTGTCAGTAACGTTTATGGCGTTCCAGATCGAATCGCTCCAGACCATCCTGTCCATATCCAGACGTCTGATGACCCTCGAGCTGTCATCGAACCACTCGATGGTCACATCGGTCATTGTAGCTGTCTGACCATTATAGAAACCGATGTCCAGTATGGCTCCTCCCGGAGATCTCCTGGCGAATGAGTTCCGCATTGAGTAATTCACCGGTTCATGACCATCAATCTCGACACGTTTGACCTGACTCTGCTTGAAGGAGGCGTTCGCTACTATGAAATCTCCCACTCCGAGTTCGAAGAGGGAAGCGAGTGCGCCAATTACGAAGAGAGGCAGGAATATCCTCGGGATGCTCATTCCTGCGGTTCTCATGGCAATAAGCTCGTTCCTTCTCGAAAGGGAGGTGACGAGGAACAGAGAACTGAGAAGGACGGCTACAGGCAGAACCAGGATGATGATGTACGGGAGTCCATAGAAGTAGTACATGGCAAAACTGCCGATGGAGACGTCTTTGTCCACCCACCTGCTGAAATGATCGAATGCGTCCACGCTGACGAAGACGATGACGAAGGAGGCTACCGAGACGGTGATAGTTCTGAGAAAACGCATCCCGACATAGAGATCCAGCTTCCTGAACATCAGGATCTCTTCTCTTCTCTATCCGTCAGGCGTTTTTTACGCAGAATTTTTCTAAGTGCATTGCGAATTCCGGTGACAGCCACGTCCACAGGAAGCGGATTCCCTTCGTGCAGACTCCTGAGCGTCAGGATAACACCTGCCACTCCAAGTACGATGTTTGGAAGCCACATCGATAGGAAAGCCGGCATCATCCTCCTGTCTGCGAGCTGCTCTCCGGCAATGAGGAACAGGTAATACAGGAGAATGACAAGGAGACTTACACCAAGGGCTACGCCTGCGCTCCCCTTTCTGGTGGAGAGTCCGAGGGGTACGCCAAGGAGGACGAAGATAATGCATGCGAAGGGGATGCTGTATTTTTTCTCGATCTCCACCCTGTATCGGCTCACACTTCGTTCCATGGAACTCCGTCTGTCCACAAGAAGTCTCAGGTCAGATGCATGCTGGACAAGGAAGTTCTTTGCGATGTTGAACCGCGTCCGGTCGTCCAGGCTGTCCGGTGGAGGAAATGTACCGCCTCTGCCGCCAGAGGAGATGATCGAGTCCGAATGGAGTGTTATCAGAGGCAGTCTGCCCGAGACCATCATGGAATCGAGGAGGACATTCTGGCCGGAATGGAGAGAAT
>Ga0190293_1000077_pt1 | contig 35273 bp, 29 predicted proteins | sample 48693001_MG_FD_161671 | JGI IMG/M metagenome (GOLD analysis project Ga0190293, IMG submission 161671) | Hydrothermal vent microbial mat bacterial communities from Southern Trench, Guaymas Basin, Mexico - 4869-30-0-1_MG | ecosystem: Environmental > Aquatic > Marine > Hydrothermal vents >...
TGTTGTTGCGAATGCCCTGGCGAGTATCGGTGTGCCTTCTGTTCCCCGGATATCGATCGTGAGGGACCCGTCATCGTCCCTGATAACCGTGGCTCCGTGAACCAGCGCACCTTCGAGAAGTGTGTCTGCAATAGCCGTGGCTGCGATTTCGGGTGGGACGGCGATGCGAATGAGACCAACAAAATCGAGCACCGTGATCCCTGTTGGTCCTATTGACGTAGCTGGCGCCCCGCTGCCGTTCGTGAACTCGATCGTCAGCCGTTCACACGTTGGCGCCTGAAGGAGTCGAATCTGTTCTATCTGGGCAGCGTCGCCAACGTCATTGCCAACCGCCGCGGCGAAGCCACTATCAACGAAGGGCAGGTCTCCAGCCAGACAGAAGTCCTCGGGACCCTGAAGTGTGGTCGAGGACGACACGACCGAGGTCGCCGTTTCCTGGGGGACCGTGTCAACCGGTTCCGACCCTGGTGCTGTCGAGGACCCGGGGGTGCATCCTGCTACGACGAGAGCGAATGCGAGGATTGTTGTCCATCTGACCATGGGCAGGACGATACCTGGGATCCGAAGGAACAAGCGACTTGACAAATTGTCGGGAAATCCCGACAATGCAACGAATGTCAGATGGAGATACGAGCGACCAGATACCAGATGCCAGCTCAGAAGCTGGCGCTGTGATGTCAGATGAGGCTCGAGCGCGGTACCGGACGTTCCTTATCGTTTGGTTTGGCCAGTTGGTTTCGCTTGTGGGCAGCTCCCTGACATGGTTCGGCTTGAGCGTGTGGGTCTTCCTCGAAACTGGATCTGTCACCGACCTTTCGTTGATGCTTCTTGCATCGAACCTCCCTCGTGTTCTGTTGTCGCCCGTTGCTGGAGCGCTCGTCGACAGATGGGACAGGCGTTGGGTGATGATCGTGTCAGACGGAGCATCTGGACTCGGCACGATCGTCATTGCGTTGGTGTTCTTCACAGACTCGATGTCCCTGGGAATCCTTGTTGCTGTGGGCGCAGTGTCCTCAGCCTTTCAAGCGTTCCAGTGGCCCGCGTATCAGGCGGCCACAACGTTGCTTGTACCCAAGGAGCGTTACTCCCAGGCGTCGGGGATGGTGTCTATGGCCGAAGCGCTTGGGCAGTTGGTTGCACCATTCCTCGGCGGTGTCCTCATCGCTGTTGGCGGTGTCGCGACACTGCTTGTCGTTGACGCCGTGACATTCACCTTTGCAATCGGAACGCTTCTTGTCGTCCGATTCCCGAAACCGCCGAAGTCGAAGGTGGGCGAGGAATCTGAAGGGTCTCTGTGGCAGGAGTCCCTCTTTGGCTTCCGATACGTGTGGCACAGACACGGCCTATTCGCTCTCCTGTTGTTCTTTGCGGGCGTGAACCTCACGTTCGGGTTTGTCTCACCCATTTTCGTGGCCTACATGCTGTCGTTCGCTTCGCCCGGAACCATGGGAACGCTGCTATCTCTTGGTGCGACAGGCATGCTTGTTGGATCCATCGTTGCAAGCGCTTGGAAGGGCACATCGAGGCGTGTACTCGGCATCATCGTGTCGACGGTCATCCTCGGGGTCATGCTGGTCGTTATCGGTGTGTCTACATGGGCTGTATCCATCGTCGTTGCGCTCTGGCTCGGGATGTCCGTGATGCCTCTTGCCCAGGCGATGAGCCAGTCAATATGGCTGGCGAAGGTCGAGCCAGACGTGCAGGGAAAGGTCTTCGCCGTCCGGTCGATGATCGCTTCGGGGACGCAGCCTCTTGCTCTTGCGCTCGCGGGACCACTGGCGGACAGGGTCTTCGTTCCGTTGATGACGGGCGATTCAGATCTAGGGAGCTTTCTTCAAGGTTGGCTTGGCGAGGGTGAAGGTGCCGCCTACGGCATGTTCTTTGTGGCGATCGGTGTCTATACGACCATCATGGCCGTGTTGTCCTGGACGTACGCCCCGCTGCGCAACCTCGAGCGTGACATCCCCGACGCTGACGAACTGCCTCAATACACGGGTGGGGGAACAATGCCGACTCCCGGTGGCGATATCGCTGACGACACAGCGATCATCTGAGCCACCGTTTCGGATCGATCACGGTGGTGATAACGTCTCCCGATGCACACAAGGCAGATCGACAGAGAACTCGCGATCGCGTATCTTGACGGCGATGTTCCCGCCGATACGCTCCTCGAAGAGGCGGCACGTCTGCGCGACGAGGGTCACGGTCGGGTGGTCACGTACTCGCGCAAGGTGTTCGTCCCCATCACCACGTTATGTCGTGACACATGCACCTACTGCACCTTTGTCAAGCCCCCTGGTGCGGGAGGACAGTATCTCACCCCAGATGATGTCCTGGCGATCGCAAGGGCGGGGGACTCGCACGATTGTACAGAGGCTCTTCTGACCCTTGGAGACAGGCCAGAGGCGAAATGGCCCCAGGCCCAGGAGTTCCTGGAGAGCCATGGATGCGAAACCACAATCGACTACGTGGTCCAGATGGCGCAACTCATTCGCTCGGAGACACGCTTGTTCCCCCATGCAAACCCGGGCATCATGTCAGCATCTGATGTTGCCGCGTTGCGTCCGACGAACGTGTCGATGGGTCTCATGCTCGAGAACATCTCGGATCGCCTCACTGAACCCGGAATGCCTCACCACAACTGCCCTGACAAAGTGCCAGCGGTCCGGGTCGAGACGATCCGAGAGGCAGGGAGACAGAAGGTGCCGTTCACCTCGGGCATCCTCGTTGGCATCGGAGAGACGAATGCTGAGATCATCGACAGCCTCCTGGCGCTGGCCGATCTCCAGCGCGAGAACGGACACATTCAGGAGTTCATCATCCAGAACTTCCGGGCCAAGGCTGACACGAGGATGCGGCACTCGCCCGAGCCTGAGATCCCTTTCTTCGTGCGTGTGGTTGCGCTTGCAAGGGTGATCCTCGGTGCCGAGGCCAACCTCCAGGTACCGCCGAACCTGACGGATGACTTCTCCGTGTATCTCGACGCAGGGATCAACGATTGGGGAGGCGTGAGCCCCGTTACGATCGACTGGGTGAATCCAGAGGCCCCATGGCCCGCTCTTGAACGACTCGAATCCGTTACCAGGGCCGCAGGCTTCGAACTCAGACCGCGACTACCCGTGTACCCCGAGTACCTATCTGACACCTGGATCGACCCTGGTCTGCTACCAGCCGCCGTCGAGCGTGCGACGGATGACGGGTACGCTGACATCCCAAACATGACCCGAACACCATGACGACCGTCACCTTCCTTCAGCTCCGCCCTTCATCTTCCGTCAGTGATATCTGGGCGTCCACACGCAGGCGGGAGGGCACGCTCGTTGTCGAGGTTGACAGCCCGAGTCTCGCCGACATCGAACAGGCCCAGCGCGGAGGGCTGTTACTCGCGAGCGGCACAGCAGCACTGAACGCTCCCGCGTATGTTGTAGGCCCCGACGAGGTCGACGATCTGGTGGCGCGTTCCGTCGACGGTTGGCGGATCACAGTCATGGATACAGGTGACCGCATGGCTGTTGCCGAATCGTTGGCGTTCTCACGTGCTTCGTTTCTTCGGACTGCAAGAAGCACGGTCGAAGCTGCCGTCGACCTCGTGACGCTCCCAGGAGCCCACGCCGTTGCGGTGTCTGTGTTCATCGACACGGTCGGTGAGGGCGTCGATGCGGTACGCGGCGGTGCCCGAGACCTTCTTCTGCGCGGCTGGGACACTGAGAGCATCGGTGAGTTGAGGGACGCGCTCAGAAGTGTCAGCCTCGTTGAACGGCCGGCGTTTCCTGTAGGCGTTTCCTACGACGACGCCGCTCGAGAGCTCGAACCGGGAGCACTCAGCGCCTATCTCAATCAGATCGATGGCTCAGGAAGGTCAAGGCCGAGAGGGGAGTGGGCGCCAGGCAAGGACATGGACACTCCCCGGTCAGACACACGACTCTCGACTGCGTGGCGCGACGCTGCATGGATCGGGGGACAACGTGCCCTGTCGAGTGATGCATCAGAGTCTGTCAGACCCATTCTGGAGCGGGCCCTTGACGGCGTGGCACCGACCAGGGACGAGGTCGAGACACTGTTCGGTGCATACGGCGCTGACGTCGAGGCGATCGCCGATGTTGCAGACCAGCTGAGAGAGAGCGCGGTGGGCGACAGTGTGACGTTCATCGTCAACCGGAACATCAACTACACGAACCAGTGCTATTTCAAGTGCGGGTTCTGTGCGTTCAGCAAGGGCCCACGGTCACTTGACCTCCGCGAGACCCCGTATCTCATGAGCATCGGCGAGGTGGTCGATCGTTCACGTGAGGCGTGGGACCTTGGTGCCACGGAGGTCTGTCTCCAGGGTGGGATCCATCCCGACTTCACCGGCCAGTTCTACATCGATGTTGTTAGCGCCATCAAGGACCAGATTCCCGGTCTACACATCCACGGATTTACGCCGCTCGAAGTCTGGCAGGGGGCTGAGACGCTCGGCGTGTCCGTGAGGGAACTCCTCGTGAGGCTCAAGAGCGCTGGGCTTGGCACACTCCCCGGAACCGCAGCAGAGATCCTGGACGATGATGTTCGGTTGACGCTGTGCCCCGACAAGATCCGAACGGGCCAGTGGTCCGAGGTGATGGTCACTGCCCATGAAGTTGGACTCCAGACAACGTCCACGATCATGTTCGGCCACGTTGACGGACCAGCGTCGTGGGCGAACCACATCGAGGTGCTGCGTGAGATCCAACGTCGAACCGGTGGCTTCACCGAGTTCGTGCCGCTGCCGTTCGTCCACATGGGGTCACCCATCTGGCTGCGGGGCCAATCACGCCCTGGGCCGACATGGGATGAGGTCATCCTCATGCACGCCGTCTCACGTATCGCCTTCATCGGTCTGATCGACAACATCCAGGCGTCATGGGTCAAGCTCGGCCTTGAGGGCGCTGAGGCGTTACTGGTATCAGGATGCAACGACATGGGCGGCACGCTGATGGACGAGTCGATTTCCCGTGCAGCCGGCGCCTCCCACGGCACAGAAGTGTCCGCCGCAGACTTCCGCGATGTCATCTCAGACCTCGACCGCAACCCCGTCCGTCGCTCAACCACATACGACCCCATCGAGATCGGCCTCACCATCGAGTGATCAGGGCTTTTGCGTGACGACAGACGAGATTTCGTCTGTCGTCACGCAAAAGCCCTGATGGTCAGTCCTGTAGTGCAGCGAAGCGCTGATTCCATCACCGTATCATCTGCTCATGATCATCACAGCACCATTTGGAACCTGGAAGTCACCAATCTCAGCCGCAGACACCGTTGCCGGGGTCGTTCGATTCTCCGGCATTCAGTACGACGACGGCACACTGTACTGGCTTGAAGGGAGACCCAACGAGGGCGGTAGGTCCGTGCTGGTTCGGAGAATGGCCGACGGGACCACAGACGAACCGCTCGGAAGCAACGTGAATGTGCGGACGATGGTCCACGAATACGGCGGGGGTGCCTACCTCGCACACTCGGGAGGGGTGGTGTACTCCGATTTCGGTGACCAGCGGCTGCACAGGCTCGGAACGGAGGTTGCCGTGACATCTGAACCCGAGCGAGAAAGAGCTGTTCGGTATGCCGATGCGACCGGACTCGACGATGGTTCGATCGTGTGTGTGCGCGAGACGCATCCTGCCAGCGGAGAGGCGATCAACGAACTTGTGCGGATCGACGTAGACGGGATCGAGGTCGTTGTTGCGAGCGGGGCAGACTTCTACGCATCGCCGACAGTCTCGACTGACGGAGAACGGATCGCGTGGATCGAGTGGGACCATCCGAACATGCCGTGGGACGACACTCGACTTGTCGTTGCGTCACTTGGCGACCCCTCAGAGTCGAACGTTGTCGCTGGCGGGCCGGGAGAGTCGGTTGTGCAGCCGACATGGGACAAGGATGGCTCGCTCGTCTTCATCTCGGACCGCACGAACTGGTGGAACCTGTACCGACTCGAAGGCGACGCCGTAACGGCCATCACACATCGAGAAGCTGACTTTGCGAGTCCTGCGTGGCTCTTCGCAGAACGGTCTTACGGACTGCTCGATTCCGGCCGCATCGTCGTGACCTTCTGGGAGGGCGGGAGGCACCACCTTGCCATTGTCGACACAGGCGGAAGCCTCCGTGTGATCGATGAGGCCTATGCGCAATACCGGTATCTCGCCACGGACGGTGAAGACCGTGTTTGGTTCGTCGGGACCCAGGCTGACGCGCCCACAGCGATCGTCGAGTATGAAGTTGGTACCGGTCAAGCCACATCAGTCGTCTCAAACGATTCTGTTGTCGAGAACACGTTCGTTACTCAACCTGAGTTGATCACCTTTCCCACGACGATGGACGATTCGGCGCACGCGGTGTTCTACCCGCCGCAGAATCCTTTGTTCGATGGTCCGGACAGGGAACTCCCTCCGTTGCTCGTGCATATTCACGGTGGCCCAACCTCACACGTGACACCCACATACGATGCCGGCATCCTGTATTGGACGACGAGGGGCTTCGGCGTTGTCGACGTCAACTACCGGGGCTCAACAGGCTTCGGCAGGGAGTACCGCCAGAAACTCACGGGCGAATGGGGAGTCGTCGACGTCGATGATGCCGTGGCTGGCGCTGAGTATCTCGCTCAGCAGGGCGGGGTTGACGGTGGACGCCTCGCGATCAGCGGAGGCAGCGCAGGCGGATACACGGCCCTTGCTGCTCTGGCATTCACTGACGCCTTCGCCGCTGGTGTCTCCTACTTCGGTGTCGCAGACATCGAAGTGCTTGCTCAAGATACGCACAAGTTCGAGTCGCGATACGTGACTGGACTTGTCGGATCAGATCCGCAGGTATGGAGAGCGAGATCACCGTTGTACTCGGCGGACCAGATATCGGTTCCCGTTGCTCTATTCCAGGGCCTCGATGACACCGTCGTGCCTCCGAACCAGGCGACAATGATCGCCGAGGCGCTCGAACGCAATGGCGTGCCGTACATCCATGTCGAATATGAAGGCGAGGGACACGGCTTCAGGAGAGCAGCCAACATCATCAGCACACTCGAAACAGAGCTTGCGTTCTACGGAGCAGTCTTTGGTTTCGAGCCTGCTGGAGAACTACCAGCTGTGGATATTCAACGGTTGACGGACGACGGATGATTCCGTCCGAGTAGCAAGTGGCTCAGCGAATAGGGAGCGGTCGTTCTCCGTTCTCCGTTCTCCGTTCTCCGTTCTCCGTTTCCCGACCGCACTTGAACGATCCGGGCTGGTACCGGTTTCTGACCGTGAACTGTGAACTGTGAACTGTGAACTGTGAACTGGCCCCCTGCACACCTATCCGCTGATCCTCCAAGTACTGAGTACCAAGTACCAGGTACCCTTCTCCCCATGGCAACGAGACAGCACAGCGCAGAGGTGCATACGGCTCTTCTCAATGCCGCTCGCGACCTGATCGCTGAGATCGGGTATTCAGAGATGTCTCATGCGGATATCGCCGCGATGGTGGGGATCGGGCGAACGACCTTCTACGAGCACTTCTCTTCGAAGGAGGACGTTCTCGTTGAACTCGTTCGCAGAGATCTTCCCCCAAAGACAGACGAAATCATCGCATCTGTAGATGTAGCCCTACCGCCGGATGAGCATCTCGCAGATCTTGCGCGACGTATGGTGAGGTACGTCGGCACCGACCACATCGGACTCATGCTGCACACGGACGTTCCTCATTTGAGCCAGGAAGCCCAACGGTCGATCTCAGAAGCGCATAGGGGGCTGACTTCCGAGTTCGCGGGCGTGTACAGAGAAGGTGTGATGGCGGGAGTGTTTCGCAACATGCCCCCGAGGTTCGCAGGGAGGATGATGGAGCAGATCATCATGGCAGGGGGGAAAGCTGTCATGGAATCCTCAGAGCCAGGCAATGAAGTTGACGGGATCGCAAACGACACAGCTGAACTCCTCGTTGCTGCTTTCAGCGTCCGAGGCAGCTGATCTGAGTGCAGATCAACATCGTCACCATCTTTCCCGAGTACTTCGACTCACCATTGAACGTTTCGCTGGTCGGCAAAGCGATCGCAGAAGGACATATCGATGTCACCATTCACAACTTGCGAGATCAGGGCAAAGGTATCCACAGACAGGTGGACGATGCCCCCTACGGTGGCGGAGCTGGCATGGTCATGATGGTCGAGCCACTGGCCATGACGCTTGAGCCGCTCGCGAACAGTCACAGAGTCTTCTTCACTCCTGCTGGTGCGCCGCTCACGCAGTCCACCCTTGACAGGTTCGCTGCGATGGAGAGTGTCACGTTCGTATGTGGGAGGTACGAAGGCATCGACGAACGCGTCGTAGAGAACTTCATCGATGAAGAGGTATCGCTCGGTGACTTTGTCCTTCTGGGCGGAGAGGTCGCAGCCGCCGCGGTGATCGAGGGGATCGCCAGACTCCTTCCCGGCGTGATCGGCAATCCAGCGTCGACGGAGAACGAGAGTTTCCGAGGAGGGGAGCTTGAAGAGCCCCAATACACCAGGCCTGCGGAATACAGGGGATGGAGCGTTCCCGACGTCCTCCTTTCTGGCGACCACGGTGCAGTCGATGAATGGCGGGCGGCGCAACGGCGACATCGGACCGGGGAGCGCAGGCCAGACCTCGGTGCTGACACGGTCGGCGACAGTTAGACAGCGCTTGCCTGTACAATCCAGGCCCTACCACCTCACTTCTGTTTCGGAGGATCCTGTGAACACGATCGAAGAGATCGAGGCAGCGCAGCTGCGCGAAGATATCCCAGACTTCGGTCCGGGTGACACGGTGCGTGTCCACGCACGCGTTGTCGAAGGCAACCGTGAACGAGTCCAGATTTTCGAGGGTGTCGTTATCGGTCGTAAGGGTGGGAGCGGAGCCCGTTCCACATTCACCGTCCGCAAGATCAGTTTTGGCGTTGGAGTCGAACGTATCTTCCCGTTGCATTCTCCGATCATCCAGGAGATCGAGGTCATCCGTCGAGGCGATGTCCGTCGTGCGAAGTTGTACTACCTGCGTGATCGCGTCGGTAAGGCAACGAGGATCAAGGAGAAGCGCGACTGAGCGCCTTCAGGATCCACCAGAATCTCTGCGAGCCGGCCTGTGAAGAGGCCGGCTCGTTGCGTTGGTGCCCCGGTGGTTGAGGAGAACTCCGCGTACGCTCTCGCGGCGGCCGATCCGATGTTCGCGAGGCTTCTGGAAGCGAACGGCGAGCCTCCTCGGTGGCGTCGGATCGCCTCGTTCGGAACACTCGTCAGGTTCGTGCTCGAGCAGCAGGTCTCCTTGGCGTCTGCACAGGCTGCCTACCTGCGTCTTGTCGAACGGATCGGGGAGCCTGACCCTGAAGCTCTGTTGGACCTGAGCGACGAAGACCTCAAATCCATCGGATTCTCCCGACAGAAGACACGCTACGCAAGGGAGATCTCCACCCGAATGATCGACGGGTCCCTGGACCTGGAGCGAGTCGGGACCTCGGGGGAGCGCGGTCGCCGTGAGCTGCTGTCCGTCACTGGGATAGGCCCATGGACAACGGCGTGCTATTTCCTCTTCGTCCTTGGTGAACCCGATGTGTGGCCAACGGGTGATCGTGCCCTTTATGTATCCATGGCGCGGAACCTGTCTCTCGATGTCGTCCCTGATGGTCCAACGGCCGATTCGATCGCGGAGCCTTGGTCCCCGTACCGTTCCACAGCGGCGCGGATGCTGTGGCATGACTACCTCGGCGGGCGGGCGTATGTTGAGGATCGAGACGCCGGGTTTGCCGATGAGACGGGTATGGTTTCAGAGTGACACACGACCAGGACACCGAATACTCAGGCGCGCCCGAGATGCCAGAAGAATCGTCTCCCGCGCCACCTGCTGGCAAACCGAAGAAGAAGCAGTTGCCGTTCTGGATCGAGCTTCCCATGCTCATCGGAATAGCGCTCATCGTTGCCGTGGTCATCAAGACGTTCCTATTCCAGGCGTTCTTCATCCCCTCATCCTCGATGGAGGACACCCTCCAGATCGACGACAGGGTCCTCGTGAGCAAGGTCAGCTACGTGATCGGTGACATCGAGCAAGGCGATGTGATCGTGTTCGACGATCCGCGTGGTGGGTTCGAACAACCGGAGGAGGGTGCGCTCGAGAGCATGAGGAGGAACCTGCTCGAATCGATTGGGCTGTCGGCGCCCCAGTCCGAGTTCATTAAGAGGGTCATCGGCTTGCCAGGCGATACCGTTGAGGCCAAAGACGGTGAGCTTCTCGTGAATGGTGTCGTCCAGGTTGAGCCCTATCGCAAACAACCGGGCAAACCCATACCTGATTTTGGCCCGATTCTGGTTCCCCAGACCGAGCTGTTCGTCATGGGGGACAACCGGTTCGCCAGCCAGGACTCGCGCTATTTCGGCACGATCCCCATCGACACCGTAGTGGGACATGCCTTTGTGATCATCTGGCCGCCGAGCAACTGGACGGGGCTCTAGGGGATTCTGTCGCAGTTCGTCGGTACGTTGTACGGATGAACCTTCGACACAAGATCGGAACGCTGGGCGAGTCGCTGGCTGAGCGATTTCTCATGGAACGTGGGTATCGGCTGGTCGAACGTAATGCGCGGGTTGGTCGCGACGAACTCGACCTGATCATGGCTCATGGATCAATGATCATCGCTGTTGAGGTGAAGACGACTTCGAACGGTGCCGATCCATTCGACGCCGTCGATGAGGACAAGTCATACCGGATCCACAGGGCCGTGGAGGCGTACCGGCTGCACATCGCACGGATCGACGTCATCGCTGTCACTGTCGGTGGTCGAGGAGCGACGATCCATTGGATTCAGTCCATGGTGTAGCGAAAGGCGAAGCGAACGACGTGCCGTGTGGCGAACTCAGGTTGACAGCAGGGGAGTGATCGTTCTGCCCACGATGGTCTCGATGTAGGTGTCATCGAGATGGTCGTGGTAGAGCAATCTCCGGAAGTACAGAGGACCGATGAGCATGTCGGCGACCAGGCCGGGTTCCGTTTCGGCCAGGAGCGACCCATCTGCGACGCCATCCGAGATGATCGTGCGTAAGAGCATCGGGCCGAACTGGGTCATCCGTTCGAGAGCAGCGAACACGTCCTCATCCCACTCTGCGAGGCCGATCATTGCGGCGAGTGTCCGGCCACCTTCGCCGTTGAGCGCCTTCGCGAACGTTGCCAGGGTGGCGGTGATCCGATCGATGATTGGTAGATCGGGATCGGTCGGAACAGGGGCGACGTCGGCGCTCGTGCGAAGCAGGTCAACGAGTATCGCAGCCCGGTCAGGCCAGTGGCGATAGACCGTGGCGCGTGCAACACCAGCGTTCTGAGCCACTTTGAGGTGCGTTACCGCTTCGGCGCCGTGCTCAGAGAGGAGGTCCTGTGCGGCGGCGAGCATGAGGTTCTGTGTACGTTGCGCCTGAGGATTCATCGTGCCTTCAGTCCTGGGTGTGCTACTGCTCTCAGCATGATACACTCTGTCTCAGTTAAGTCAGGCTGTCTCACGCGAAGGTATCCCATGTTAGTTCGTCTCGGTCGATTCGCTGCTTCTCATCCGTGGCGCTTCATCGCTGCCTGGGTCCTCACTGCCGCTTTCCTCGTCGGTACGATTGTCACCATTGGGCCTGCGTTCACAGACAATATTTCTGCGCCCGCGTCCGAGAGCAGCGAGGGACTCGAGATCCTCACCGCCAATTTCCCAAGTGCTGGTGGTGATCAGGGGACCATCGTCTTCCGTGCAGAGCAGGGTGTCTCCGATCCCACTGTTCAGGCATCAATGTCGGAGCTGTTCGAGGCGACGAAACAGGTCGAGGGTGTGGTCAATGTCATAAGCCCGTATTCGCCGATGGGTGCCAGCCAGATCGCATCCGAAGGAGAGAATGCAGGGAAGATCGCCTACGCCCAGCTCATCCTGGTGGCGGGAACCACCACGGCGGAAGGTGCCGAGATCGGCGAGGAGATCGCAGCGCTTGCACCGGAGATCGATGGTCTCGAAACTGCGCTCGGGGGCGACATGTTCCGCGAGCGCGAACCCCCGAACTCTGAGATGCTTGGTCTGGCGTTCGCGATCTTCGTGCTCATCGCAGCATTCGGTTCAGTGGTCGCAATGGGCGTACCGATCGCGACCGCTCTCGCAGGTGTCGGTGTCGGTGTGCTCCTCACAGCGCTACTCAGTAATCTGATCGAGATGCCGGACTTCGCAGCGACGATCGGCATCATGATCGGACTCGGCGTTGGTATCGATTACGCCCTGTTCATCGTGACCCGCTACAAGGAGTATCTCGATCGGGGTGACTCGATTGTCGATGCAACTGGAGCGGCGCTCAACACCGCGGGGCGGGCGGTTCTGATCGCAGGTGTCACAGTTGTGGTCTCGCTTCTGGGCATGCTTCTCATGGGTATTACGTTCGTCACAGGCCTTGCGATCGCTGCCTCAACAACGGTCCTGGTGACGATGGTGGCGTCGGTGACCCTTGTCCCTGCCCTCCTGGGTCTTGCAGGGGATCGCATTCAGGAGACCCGCCGGAGTGGACTTCTCGCCTCTGCACTGGTGGCACTCGCCATGATCGGTGTGGCGCTCGACATTCCACTCCTGCGGGTGTCGTTCGTTCTGGCGATCGTTGTTGTTATCGTCGGGCGGTTCTGGGCTCCGCTCAAGAAGCCGGTCAAGATCTCGTCTCACAAGCCGATGGAGGAAACCTTCTTTTACCGGTGGAGTCGGTACGTGCAGCGCAATGCTTGGGCGATTGCGGTGGCGGCCACGGTCTTCCTCGTGGTTCTCGCGATTCCGGTTCTCTTCATTCAGCTCGGTTTCGCCGACGCGAGTAACGACCCCGAAGGGACGACCACCAGGGAAGCATCCGATCTCCTCACCGAAGGTTTCGGACCTGGAGCCAACGGACCGCTGATCGTCATCACCGAACTCCCTGAGGGAGCGAACGTTCAGGCGCTTCAGTCCGTCGGTAACCCGTTCGAACAGGTTGATGGGATCGCCCAGGTGGCTGGACCCATCCCCAACGACCCCCAACAGCCGACAGCGGTTCTCTGGCAGATCACGCCCGAGACGGCACCCCAGGATGAGGCAACAAGCGACCTTGTTCATCATCTGCGAGACGACGTCATCCCGCAGATCGATGCGAAACTGGGGACCGAGATGAAGGTCACCGGTCCGGTTGCAGCGAACATCGACTTCTCTGACTACCTGGCCCAACGAATCTGGTTCTTCTACGGAGCTGTGCTCCTCCTGTCGTTCCTGTTCCTGATGGTGGTGTTCCGCTCGATACTGGTCCCGGCGACCGCCGTGGTGATGAACCTCCTTGCTATCAGTGCTGCATACGGCATCGTGGTAGCGGTGTTCCAATGGGGGTGGGGCGGTGATCTCGTTGGGATCCAGCCAGGACCTATTGAGCCTTTCATCCCGATGATGCTGTTTGCGATCGTGTTCGGACTCTCGATGGACTACGGGGTGTTCCTTCTGACCCGTGTCAGAGAGGAGTACGACAAGACAGGCGACAACAGCGAGGCCGTTGCTGATGGGTTGGCCGTTACCGCCCGAGTCATCTCGGCTGCAGCTCTCATCATGGTGTTCGTGTTCGGCAGCTTCATGCTTGAGGATCTGAGAACGATCAAGATCCTTGGTCTCGGGCTCGCAGTTGCGGTTGCGATCGACGCGACGGTCGTGCGGATGCTGCTCGTGCCCGCCACGATGAAGCTGCTCGGCGACAAAAACTGGTGGATCCCGAAATGGCTCGACCGGATCCTTCCCAACCTCGTTGTGGAACCCGAAGAGACTGTGGTGCCTGCTGAGCCAACCGAACCCGTACCAGAACCGGTGTGATCCCAGAGGCCAGATACCGGATACCAGATGCCAGATGCCTCTTCTTTCTGGCAGCGAGCCTGCGAGCGATCTGGTATCCGGAGTCTGGTGTCTGTCCTGCTCGTTACACTCGCAAACCCCGAAGGGTGACCACGTAAGCGAGCGGTGAGTAGCGTGTCCAGCGACAAGATCGTCATCAAAGGCGCACGAGAACACAACCTACAGAATATCGATCTCGAGCTGCCGCGCGGCCAATTGATCGTGTTCACCGGGCTCTCCGGGTCAGGGAAGTCATCTCTTGCGTTCGACACGATATATGCCGAAGGCCAGCGCAGGTACGTCGAGTCATTGTCTGCGTATGCCCGCCAGTTCCTCGGTCAGATGGACAAGCCTGACGTTGACTTCATCGAAGGGCTTTCTCCTGCGATCTCGATCGATCAGAAGACGGCGAGCCGTAACCCGCGTTCGACGGTCGGGACGGTTACCGAGATCCATGACTACCTCCGGTTGCTGTACGCTCGAATCGGTGTCCCTCACTGCCCGAACGACGGCAACGCGGTATCACGACAGACACCTCAGCAGATCGTTGATCGGATCCTCGAGCTCCCAGACGGCACGCGATTCCAGGTGCTCGCACCAGTGGTGCAGGGGCGCAAGGGTGAGTACGACAACCTCGTCACGGACCTCCTCAAGGCAGGATTTTCACGAGCTCGCATCGACGGCGAAGTCAGAGAACTCACCGACGATCTTGATCTCGCCAGATACGAGCAGCACACGATCGAAGTTGTGGTTGATCGGCTCGTTCGTAGGGGCGGTATTGAACGGCGTCTGACAGATTCGGTCGAGACAGCGCTCGGCCTTGCCGAGGGTTCAGCGGTCGTCGACATTGAGGATGGTCCGACACTGACGTTCTCGCAGGCCTTTGCATGCCCGGAGTGCGGGCTCTCATTCGAGGAGTTGCAGCCCAGGAACTTCTCCTTCAACAGCCCCTACGGAGCGTGTCAATCGTGTTCGGGTATCGGAACGCGGTATCAGGTTGACGCAAGCCTCGTGGTACCTCAGGAGGACATGACCCTCGCAGAAGGCGCCATCGCCCCGTGGCGTGGGCGTCACCGCATGACGTACTACCAGAGGCTCATCCGTGCGGTTGCCAAGGCTCACGATGTCGATACAGACGTACGGTGGAAGGACCTATCAGAGTCCGACAAGGATCTCTTCCTGTTGGGAGGACGTGAAGCGTCCTATACGATCACCTATGAGAATCGTTTCGGCAGGCGCCGGTCGTACGATGCGACATACGAAGGCGTGATGAACTGGGTGGAACGGCGTTATCGCGACTCAGAGTCTGATAGTGCCAGGGCCAGCTACCAGCAGTACATGCGGGAGACTCCCTGTACAAGCTGTGAAGGCGGTCGGCTCAATCCCGTAACTCTCGCCGTGACCATCGCCGATGCGAACATCGCTGAGCTCTCTCACTTGAGCCTCGGAGACACCCTTGAGTTCCTCACCACGATTGAACTCCGAGATCGAGATGCAACGATCGCCGAGCCAGTGGTCAAGGAGATCTCCGAGCGACTCCGATTCCTCGTTTCTGTCGGTCTCGACTACCTGACTCTTGCACGATCTGCGGCGACACTTGCCGGAGGCGAGGCCCAGCGCATCCGGCTTGCGACCCAGATCGGCTCAGGCCTTGTTGGTGTTCTGTACATCTTGGATGAACCATCGATCGGCCTGCACCAGAGAGACAATCAGCGTCTCATCGAAACATTACTCAGGCTACGAGATCTCGGTAATACCCTGATCGTTGTCGAGCACGACGAGGAGACGATCAGGATCGCCGATCATGTCGTCGACATCGGGCCTGGTGCCGGTGAACACGGTGGCAAGATCGTCGTTCAGGGGAGTGTCGCAGACATCGAGGCTGCGGAGGGCTCGACGACGGGCAAGTACCTCTCGGGAGAGCGCAGTATCGCTGTGCCTGAGTTCCGACGGGAGGGACGGGATGAAGCCATCACCGTCATCGGAGCGAGGGAGAACAACCTCAAGAACATCGACGTGTCGTTTCCCCTCGGCAAGTTCACCGCAGTCACGGGTGTCTCGGGCAGCGGCAAGTCATCCCTCGTCCAGCAGATCCTCAACAGGGCTCTGCGCACATCTCTTCACGGCTCCAGGTCCCTGCCAGGGCGTCATCGACGTGTTGACGGCCTCGAGCACATCGACAAGGTGATCAACATCGACCAGTCGCCGATTGGGAGGACACCCCGATCGAACCCCGTTACCTATACAAAGGTGTTCGATGCGATCCGGCAGTTGTTCGCTGCCACCCCCGACGCGAGGATGCGTGGGTACAAGCCCGGGCGTTTCTCATTCAACGTTGCAGGTGGACGCTGTGAGAACTGCAAAGGTGACGGAACGCTCAAGATCGAGATGCATTTCCTCCCCGACGTGTATGTGCCATGTGACGTGTGCGGGGGGCTTCGCTACAACAGGGACACACTCGAGGTCAAGTTCAAGGGCCACTCCATTGCAGACGTACTTGATATGTCCATCGAGGAAGCGCTCGGGTTCTTCGAGCATCAGCCACGGATCGCACGAGTGCTCGGGACACTGTACGACGTGGGTCTTGGATACGTGCGGCTCGGTCAGCCAGCGCCGACCCTCTCTGGAGGTGAGGCACAACGCGTCAAGCTCGCTTCCGAACTCGGGAAACGCTCCACAGGGCGGACGCTCTACATTCTCGACGAGCCGACAACGGGCCTCCACTTCGAGGACATCAAGAAACTCCTCGGTGTGTTGCAGCGCCTCGTGGATGGCGGCAACACGGTCATCGTGATCGAACACAACCTCGATGTTGTCAAGTCTGTCGACTGGGTTATCGATCTTGGGCCCGAAGGCGGCGACGGCGGTGGATACATTGTCGCCGAAGGAACACCTGAGGAGATCGTCGAGATCCCTGAGAGCTATACGGGCAAGTTCCTGCGCGAGATGCTGTGACGATGGGGACCTGGGATGATCTTGCGGACTGGTGGACCGCCGAGATACAGGATGATCCCGCATATGAGGGAGATGTCCACCCGATCTTGACAGAGCTACTCGAGGGAACTTCGGGTCGGACAATCGACCTCGGGTGTGGGGAGGGGCAGGGTATGCGCCTTGTTGGGGGAGATGTGATCGGGACAGACCTGTCCATGCCGCTCCTCAAACGTGCACATGCAACAGCGCCTGTTGTACTCGCTGTTCTTCCGGACCTCACGTGGATCAAGGACGCCGCGCTCGAGCGAGCCTTCAGCGTCTATCTCGTGGATCTCATCTCCGACCATGAGACCTTCTTTGCGGAGACGGCGCGGATCGTCAAGCCTGGCGGCTATCTCGCGGTGGTTATCAACCATCCTGTGTTCACGGCTCCTGGCTCGGCGCCGTTCATCGATGAGGACGGCCAGGTCCTGTGGCGATGGGGAACGTACTTCGAACCAGGGTCATCAAGTGAGCCGGCTGGGGACGGAGAAGTCGAGTTCTTCCACCGTCCTGTTGCTGACCTGCTCACGGCTGCTGCCAGCGCCGGGTGGGCGCTGGAGACGATGATCGAGAAGGGCCTGAGTGAAGAAACCATCGCTCGAATCCCCGGATACATCGGCCAGGAGCACGTCCCGAGACTCGCAGGATTCAGGTGGAGGAAGAGTCCACAGTCCACAGTCCACAGTTGACAGTCAGAACAGGGGCGTGGGTGGCAGATGAAAAGACGGGCTGACCTGGTATCCAGATTCCGGAAGAAGTCTGACTGTGAACTGTCAACTGTGAACTGTCACCTTGCCATGCGCCTCGGTCTCTCCTCGTGCACACGGCCTGTAACCTGCCATCATGCTCACCCGGCCTGCTCCTGCGACCATCCCCGACGGTCCCGGTGTGTACATCTTCAGGGATGGTGACGGCCGAGCGATCTACGTCGGAAAGGCGAAATCGCTCAGGAAGCGGACGGCGAATTACTTCGGTAGGGACCTTCCACCGCGCACGCGGGCCATGATTGACCTCGCCGCTGACCTTGAGTGGATCGTCACTGATTCTGAGGTCGCAGCGCTGATGCTCGAGTTCTCGTTGATCCACGAACTCCAACCACAGTTCAACGTGCGGCTCAAGGATGACAAGAGTTTCCCCTACCTTGCGATCACGTCCTCTGAGGAGTGGCCGCGGGCGCGCGTGATGCGCGGGACGAAGCGCAGGGGCGTGCACTACTACGGCCCCTATGCCCGGGCATACGCCATCAGGCAGACTCTGGACAGCCTTCTGCGCACCTTTCCAATTCGCACATGCACGAACGCCAAGTTCCGTAGGCACGAGATCACGGGGAAGCCGTGTCTACTCTTCCACATCGAGAAATGTGCAGGCCCATGCGTTGGTGAGGTCACACATGAGCGATATCAAGAGTATGTGGATGGGCTTGCTGCCTTCGTGAGCGGTGAGAGCGCCGAGCTCATTTCCAGTATCGAGGATGAGATGCACCAGGCCGCATCGCATCAGGAGTTCGAACAAGCGGCTCGCCTGCGTGACAGGGTGGCAGCAATGAGGGTCGCCCTCGAGCGACAGGAGTTGGTGACAGAGACGCGAGAGGACTTTGACGTCCTTGCGCTCGACGAGGATGACCTCGAGTTCGTCCTCGTTGTGTTCAACGTTCGTAAGGGACGGGTCACGGGACGCAGGACGATGGTGGTCGATCGGGTCGAGGACATCGATCGTGCCGAATTCGTCGGGCGGATGATCGGTGAGCTGTATACACGCGAAACACCGCCGAAACAGGTGCTGGTCCCCATCCTTCCCTCTGACGTTGAACTGTGGAAGGAGTGGTTGGCGATCCGGAGGGGTTCGAATGTCTCACTGCGTGTGCCCATGCGTGGTGCGAAACGCTCCATAATGGAAACGGCGGCCGCGAACGCGACCACAGAGTTCTCACGTCACAGACTCAAGCGACACTCAGACCACAACGCACGGGCGCGCGCCCTGCGCAGCCTTCAGGAGTCGCTCGGTCTTCCGTCGTCACCGCTGCGGATCGAGTGCTACGACATCTCCACGATCCAGGGCCGTTTCACGGTTGCGTCGATGGTCGTGTTCGAGGACGGCTTGCCGAAGAAGCCGCACTATCGACGTTTCAAGATCAGGACGATCGATGGTCAGGACGACTTCGCATCCATGGAAGAGGTCATCAGGCGGCGGTTCACCGCGTACCTGGCAGAGAAGGATCTTCCAGCGGAGGAGCGGGGAGGGTTTTCGTATCCGCCAGGCCTCGTTGTTATCGACGGAGGAAAGGGCCAGCTCGGGCGTGCTGTCATGGTCCTCGACGAACTGGGCCTGGATATCCCTGTTGTTGGCCTGGCGAAGAAACTCGAGGAGGTGTTCGTTCCGGGCGAGTCCGATCCGATCATCATCCCGAGGGGAGAGGAGTCACTCTATCTGCTCCAGCGTGTCCGAGACGAAGCGCACCGCTTTGCGATCACGTACCACCGGTCTCTGCGGGACCGGTCGATGGTCGGTTCGGTCCTCGACGACATCGATGGCGTTGGCCCTGTACGAAAGAAAGCGCTGCTGCGCAAGTTCGGGTCTGTCAAGAAGATGAGGCAAGCCGGAATCGCCGACCTTGCTGACGTTGTGCCCGATAAGGTTGCAGAAGCGCTTTACCAGTCCCTCCACAAGGTGTAGGAGAACCATGCCGAATGCGAACGACCAAGCCCACGTAGCCATAATCACAGGGCTGTCAGGTGCCGGAAGGTCACAGGCAGCGAATGTGTTCGAGGACATCGGTTACTTCGTCGTGGACAATCTACCAACCGATCTGATAGCCGATCTTGTGAGGTCCGTTGGTGCGGTAGAAGGGAACCGATCCAAGGTTGCCGTGGTGGCAGACACTCGGGCGGGCATGAACGCGACGAACCTGGATGCGGCCCTTCGAGAGCTCAACAGAGATGGGATCGTCACGAGTGTGCTCTTCCTCAATGCGGACGATCGTGTCCTTGCGCGAAGGTTCGAGGAGACGCGACGGCCTCATCCGGTCGAGGCATCGTCGCTCCAGGAGTCCATCGATACCGAACGGCACGCATTCGAAGACGTGCGGGCGATGTCTGACATCGTCATCGATACGACGGACTTCAACGTGCATCAGCTCCGAGACGCGATCAGGAGTGCTTTCGCCCATGAGTCAGGGCCGGCAGCTATGCGTGTTGATGTGATGTCGTTCGGATTCAAGCGAGGAATGCCCCGGGTCGCAGATCTGATGTTCGATGTTCGTTTTCTCCCGAACCCCCACTGGGTACCTGAACTGCGCCCCCAGACCGGGATGGATGACGCCGTGAGGGAGTACGTGTTCTCCCATGCCGAGGCTGAGGAGTTTCTTGACAGAGTCACTGGCATGCTCGAGTTCCTGATCCCCCTGTATGAGGCTGAGGGCAAGTCGTATCTCACCATCGGGATCGGATGCACGGGTGGCAGACACCGGAGTGTCGCTCTCACGGAGGCGATCGCGACCCGTCTTGCTGATCGGAACGTCGCAACAGTAACCCATCACAGAGACCTTGGTCGATGATCCCCACGAGCGGTCTCGATCCTGAGACTCTGATGCAGGAGGTCGCTCTCGATCGTGACGGGCCCCAGGTGGTCGCGATCGGTGGAGGACATGGCCTTTCGAATGTCCTCACGGCAGCGCTCAGCTACGCGTCTCGGGTGGATGCGGTCGTGACGGTTTCTGACGACGGCGGTTCGAGCGGAAGGCTCGCTCCGCACCTGGACATACCTCCCCCTGGGGACATCCGAAAGTGCCTGATCGCTCTCACCCCGGATGACTCGACCTGGCGCCAACTTTTCGAATACAGATTCGAGAGTGCGGACGTTGCGGGACACTCTCTTGGGAATCTGATCCTCGCAGGACTGTCCGATATCGAGGGCTCTTTCGAGCTCGCGCTGGTGCGGGCCGAACGACTCCTTGGTACGTCCGGCTCGGTGATCCCTGCATCCCAACAGCATCTTGTGCTGATAGCCGAGAGCGGGACCGACGTCATGACGGGTCAGGTCAACGTCGCTGCGTTCCGCGGCCGCATCGACTCCATCTACGTAAGCCCCCCAACAGCCGCAGCAGCACCCAGGGCCGTCCAGGCGATCGAAAGCGCTGATCAGATCATCCTGGGTCCAGGCAGCCTCATGACCTCAACGATTGCGGCCATGAGAGTCCCTGGGATCACCGAGGCGGTCAACCGTTCCAACGCCCAACTCGTGTACGTCGCCAACCTGATCACGCAGGACGGTGAGACGCTCGGCATGGACGGCATCGACCACCTCGACGCCCTGCTGCGTCTGACAGGTGTGCGTCCACCCGGTGCTATCCTTGCGAACGACACAGCGATAGGCACCACACCACCTCTCCAAAGCGTGCAGTTCGACCCGGACATCACCGCAACATACGGAGCAGACCTCGTCACGAGTGACGTGGTCGATGCCGGGGCGGACTGGCCGAGCCACGATCAGGGAAAGCTGGCTGTTGCACTACACGAAATAGCAGACTCAAGGTTCAGGAGCGAACGATGAAAGTTGCGATCAACGGATTTGGCAGAATCGGACGGAACTACTTCCGTGCGGCAAAGGGCACCAACCTCGGAGCAGACCTGCGCAAAGCGGCGCTCAACGTGGACCTCTCCAGCCTCACATCCATCGGCGAGAGCTTCGAGGCCCTGGCGAAATCTGTCCGAGGTATCGACATCATCGCGATCAATGACCTTGGCGACGTCGACGCGAACGCAAATCTCCTGCGGTACGACACCGCACAGGGACCCTATCCAGGCACGATCGAAGTTGTTGACGGAGACATGGTCGTAGATGGTGAAAACGTCAAGGTCTTCTCAGAGCGAGATCCAGCGAACCTCCCCTGGGGCGACCTCGGTGTGGACGTTGTCATCGAGGCGACAGGCGTGTTCCGTACCAGAGAGGCTGCAGCGCAGCATCTCGCCGCCGGTGCGAAGTTCGTTCTCGTCACAGCACCGATGTCTGACGCTGATGTGAGTATCGTCCTTGGGGTCAACGACGACATGCTCGACCCGGCCAAGCACAAGGTCATCTCCAACGCTTCGTGCACGACGAACTGTCTCGCACCGATGGCGAAGGTGCTCAACGATTCATTCACCATCGAGGACGGCATGTTCACGACGGTGCACGCGTACACGAACGACCAGTCCGTGAACGACGTCCTTCACTCAGATCCGAGGCGGGCCAGAGCAGCTGCTCAGAACATCATTCCCACGGGAACGGGCGCTGCAACCGCAATTGGCAAGGTTCTGCCTGCACTCGACGGCAAACTCCAGGCCAAAGCGCTTCGCGTTCCCGTTATCGACGGTTCGATCACCGACCTCGTTGTCAACGTCGGAACCGACACCACGGTTGAAGAGGTCAATGCTGCCTTCAAGGCTGCAGCTGATGATCCTCTCGTTGGAATCATGGAGTACACCGAGGATCCGATTGTGTCGTCCGACATCATCGGCAATCCACACTCAGTGATCATCGATGCGACTCTGACCATGGTCCAGGGTTCGCTTGTCAAGACCTTCGGTTGGTACGACAACGAGTGGGGTTACTCCTGCCGTCTCGTCGACCTGACGCGTCGACTTGCCTGACGTCCCCGTTCCGGGGCTCGGCTCGGCAGATATCGACGGCCGCACGGTTGTCATACGCGCTGATCTCAACGTGCCCATCAAGGACGGCGTTGTCGGTGACACCTTTCGAATCTCGGCAAGTTTGCCGACGATCAACGAGGTTCGCGGTCGTGCCGCACGGGTGATCGTGGCGAGCCATCTCGGGAGGCCTGGCGGATACGACCCTGCGCTTTCTATGGCACCGGTCGCGGCAGCGCTCGGAGATCTCGGCGGATTTGAGACTGTTGTTGCTCCAGGCATCTATGGCCCCGATGTCGAAGGAGCTATATCGGCGGCGCCTGAGGGCGCCGTCGTTGTCCTCGAGAATACCCGGTTCGACCCAGGGGAGACCAAGAACGATCCGAAGCTCGCGGATGGCCTGGCCTCACTCGGTGATGTCTTTGTCGATGATGCGTTCGGCACCGCCCACAGAGCCCACGCTTCGAACGTCGGTATCGCTGAACGTTTGCCTTCAGTTGCAGGTCGGTTGCTCTCAGCCGAGATCGACGCCTTCGACAGGCTCCTCGAGGGTAAGGACAGGCCCTACGTCGTTGTCATGGGCGGAGCGAAGATCTCGGACAAGCTCAAGGTGATAGAGCATCTTCTCCCCAAGGTTGATCTGATGTTGATCGGCGGGGGAATGTGCTTCACCCTGTTGCACGCCGAAGGCTATGCAATAGGAGACTCCCTTCTTGAGGAGTCAATGGTCGATACCGTCCAGAGGCTCCTCAGATCCAAAGATGGGGACAAGATCGTCCTTCCGCGCGACATCGTTGTGGCTGACAGGTTCGCTCCAGATGCGGACACCGAGACGGTCTCCGCGTCCGAGATTCCAAAGAGGGGAATCGGGATGGACATCGGGCCAGAGACGATCGCACAGTTCTCAGAGGCGATCGAAGGAGCTGAGGCCGTGTTCTGGAATGGGCCGATGGGCGTTTTCGAATGGGAGGCGTTCAGGGCAGGAACCAGGGGAGTCGCAGAGGCGGTCGCTGCAAGCAAGGGTTACACGGTCATCGGCGGAGGAGACTCTGTCGCGGCCATCAGGATGTTGAACATCCAGGACGAGGTATCTCACGTATCGAGCGGTGGCGGGGCTGGCCTCAAGATGCTCGAAGGTGCCGCGCTACCAGGAATCACAGTACTCGAGAGGGAGACGAAGCATGCGTAAGAAACTGATGGCAGGGAACTGGAAGATGAACGGGACCCATCTCGAAGCGATCCAGTGGATCCAGAAGCTGAGCTACCGCCTCGATGTCTCGGACTACGAGCGTGTCGACGTTCTCGTCTGCCCTCCCTTCACCGCCCTCCGTTCGTCACAGACCGTTATCGAGACAGACCATCTCCAGATTCGCCTGGGTGCCCAGAACGTCGATTGGCACGAGAAAGGTGCGTTCACAGGTGAGATCGCACCATTCATGCTGTCATCGCTGAGTGTGTCGTACGTGATCGTCGGCCACTCGGAGCGGCGCCAGATGTTCGGCGAGACCAACGAGATCGTGAACAAGAAGGCCAGGGCCGTGCTCGAGGCTGGTATGACGCCCATCGTGTGCATCGGAGAAACCGAGGAAGAGCGCGATGCAGGAAAAGCCGAGGAAATCGTTGGCGGCCAGGTGACAGCCAGCCTTGCCGGCCTCGATCCTGAAATTGTTGCATCCATGGTCGTGGCGTATGAACCGATCTGGGCGATAGGAACAGGACGCACAGCAACGGCAGACGATGCAGGCGCGATGTGTTCGTTCGTCCGGTCGACAGTCTCGTCCTTCGCTGGTGGTGCTTCTGAGGATCTTCGCGTGCTCTATGGAGGCTCTGTAAATCCGGGGAACGTGGCAGGACTCATGGCCAAGAAGGACATCGATGGCGGTCTGGTCGGTGGAGCGTCCCTCGACCCAGACACCTTCGCCTCAGTCGTGAGGTACTGGATGTGAAGAGAGTTCACAGTTGACAGTAGGAACCCGGCAGGAGAGCATTCTCGCAGCTTGCTGGAGTGGGAAAACAGCTGGTGTCTGCTCCCTTTCCGACTGTGAACTGTCAACTGTGAACCGTCAACTCCTCGCCCGACGACCACTTGACCCTGCCCACAGAAGGTAGACTTCTCCACATGACCTACTCACTGATTCTGCTCCGCCATGGTGAAAGTACATGGAACCTCGAGAACATCTTCACGGGGTGGACAGATGTCGGTTTGTCAGACCGGGGATTGTCCGAAGCGGTTGAAGCCGGGGCCATGATGAACGACGCCGGCATCGAGGTCGACGTTGTGCACACGTCGCTGTTGACCAGGGCGATCATGACAGCAGACCTCGCGCTCGATGCAATGGATGCCGCCTGGATCCCTGTTCGGCGACACTGGCGTCTCAACGAACGTCACTATGGGGCGCTGCAAGGCCTCAACAAGAAGGAGACGACCGAGGAATACGGGAAGGAACAGGTTCACGAATGGAGGAGGTCGTACACAACACGTCCGCCAGCCCTCGAGCACTCCGACCCTCGTTTCCCATCGCACGACCGCAGATACGCAGATCTTGCCCCGGAACAACTTCCGGTGGCAGAGTGTCTCGCCGACGTCGTCGATCGGATGCTGCCATATTGGTATGACGACATCGTGCCTGATCTGCGCGATGAGAGAACTGTCCTTGTGGCAGCACACGGCAACTCCTTGCGCGCCCTCGTCAAACACCTCGACGGAATCTCGGACGAAGAGATATCGAGCCTGAACATCCCAACAGGAATCCCGTTACAGTACCAACTCGATGACGATCTCAAGGTGATCTCCAGCGAGTACCTCGGTGACTCCGACGCCGCGGCCGCGGCCGCGGCAAAGGTCGCAGCCCAAGCAGGATAACGTTTTCCGTTTTCCGTTTTCCGTTTTCCGGCACGCTAGATTTCGACAGCTACGAATTCGCTGATTGCTCTGCTTCGGGAAACGGAGAACGGAAAACGGAGAACGACCGCTCCCTATCCGCTGATCCTCCAAGTGCCAAGTACCGTTGTTAGTCACACTGTTATCAAGGTCTTAACGATTGTTCCACCGGTTGTAGTTGCGGTAACGCTCACGGTTCGCCATACTTCCCGATGTTCGGATCTACTCACTGTAGATCCGAGTGCGAGAAAGGGTTCGTACATTGCTAGACGGAATCTTCAGTGTGTTCCAGCTACTTATCTCGTTGTCGTTGATCTTCCTGATCCTGCTTCACGCGGGTAAGGGCGGAGGCATGGGTGACATGTTCGGCGGCGGCGGCAGCACAGGGAACGTGGGAGGCTCGACTGTTGTCGAGAAGAACCTCGATCGCCTCACGGTGGTCCTGGCGGTTCTATTCGCCCTGAACACGTTTATCTTGACGTGGCTTTTGGCGAGATGATCTCTTCGGAGATCTGAGGCAGTGCACGATTCAAGTGCAAAACCAGGAGGCAACTTTGAATACATTATTGCGTAGCCGCAAGGTGACGTTCATGGTGTTGATTATCGCTTTCGCCCTTGTGGCGGCGGCGTGTTCATCGTCCAGCGATGACGCGGGCGATACAGCAACCACGACGGCGGCGGCAACCGAAACAACTGTATCGGCGACGGAAACAACCGTAGCGGCAGCAACGACAACGGCACCCCCGGCGACCACGACCACTGAGGCTGCTCTTGAGCATCCCTACGGTGGCGAGGCCATCATGGGTGACTCCCAAGAGCCACCGACGCTCAACTGGGCTGTACCAGGTGGTGACAACGTCATCGTCAATGTCGTCGGCCAGGGCTACTGGGCGGGTGTGCAGGAGGTCTCAGGCTTCACGCTTGAGCTCATCCCTGAACTCGTGACTGAACTACCGACGTTCGACAACGGGGGAGTTGTGGTGAACGAGGACGGCACCATGACCGTTTCGTACCAGATCCTTGATGAGGCTCAGTGGGACGACGAAACTCCGATTTCAGGTGATGACTTCATGTTCACGCTTGAGACGATCCTTGATCCGGATAACCCGACCGACAAGACGGTGTATTCAGACATCGACCTTGACAGCATCGTTGTCGGAGACAAGACGTTCGAGTACACGCTCGCCGCGCCTACGGCGCTCTACGAGTTGATCTTCGGCGCTCTCATTCCGAAGCATGCGGTTGAAGGCAGTGACTTCGCCACAGACTGGAACGAGACAATGTGGCCATCAGCTGGCCCGTTCGTCTTCAGCGAATGGCAGAAGGGCCAGTCGATCACGCTCGTGAGGAACGACAACTATTGGAAGGTCGACGAAGAGACCGGCCAGCAGCTTCCGTACCTTGACAGTGTGACATGGAAGTTCATCCCAGAATCTGAGTCACTTATCACGGCCTTCAAGGCACGTGAGGTTGACATCATCCAGCCAGATCCGAACACCGACGTCATCGAGACTCTTCAGGGTCTTGAGCCAGAAGGCGCTCAGGTTGAGGTTCTCTCTGGTCCGATATGGGAGCACTTGAACTTCCAGTTCGGTGACGCCCGATTCGAGATGAATGAGAACAGCTGTAACGAAGACTACAACATGCGGCTTGCGATTGCCCAGACCGTCGACAAGCAAGTCCTCACGGACCAGATCCTTGCCGGTCAGGTCGAGCCACTCGAATCCTACGTTGACGCATTCTCGCCGCTCCTGTCCCAGGAAGCGTGGGCTCAGTACAGCGTGGATAACGCTGCTGCCGCAGAGTCGTATGCTGCTGCTGTCGAAGCGACAGGCAAAGACTGTTCCGTCACCTTCACCACGACGTCGAATAACGATGCACGTGTGAAGATGTCTGAGCTCTTCGTTGGTATGTTCGAAGCTTCGAACATCCCGTACGCGAACGAACTGCAGGACAGTTCGCTGTTCTTCGGTGAGACGCTCTCCAACGGTCAGTGGGACCTTGGTGAGTGGGCATGGTCCAGTACCCCTGGCCTCGCGGGACTCATCGGCATCCACGACGTGTGGGATCCAGAGGCACCACCACCAGATGGTGGCAATAACTATCTATGGGGTGTTGGAGCTGAGGGTGCATACACGGACGAAGCAACCGCAAGGTTTGCAGAGGTGCGCGATGCGATGAACGCAACCGTCGACGAAGGTGAACTCACAGTTCTCATCAATGAGGCAGAGAACATCCTCGCTGACAACCTGGTCCTGATTCCGCTGTATGCCCGTCTTGTGACTGCAGCAGTCTGGGCGGATGAGGTTGGCAACTTCAAGCACAACCCATCACAGGCCAGCTATGCATGGAACATGGAGTTCTGGTACCGCACCGACATCTAGGTCGTAGCAAACCAGACATTCATACGAATGTGTTGAGAGGGAGTCCTTCGGGACTCCCTCTCTTTGGGTGCGAAATCATTGAATGCGTCGTTCGTGTTCCGTTCTCCGTGTGGGCAGATTCTGTCCCGATGAGTAGCTGGCGGCACCCTCGCCTATGCGAGTCCCTGGTATCCCCAAGGGCTCTTGTGGTTTCCCGGAAATTGGCGGTCAAGGTTTGCGCTGGATGGATAGCGGGAGACGGAAAAGGGGCCAACCGAATTGGCTGTGAGCTTCGTCTCCTCCTGGTCGTGTTCAGGCTTCGTAACGGGGTATAGTTGCTCAGGTTCACGAGTTGAAGGGGTCGCATGCTCGCATACATCACTCGCAGGTTGGTCTATGGAATGGTCACCCTGCTTGCGTTGAGCGTCATAGTGTTCACACTCCTTCAGGCATCCGGTGGTGGGCCGCTTGATCGCCTCAAACTGAACCCTCGGATGCAACCCGTGATCGCTCAACTGACAGAGTTGTGGGGACTCGATCAACCTGTCTGGCGGCAGTATGCGACCTGGCTGAAGAACTACTTGACGCCCAGCGACTTCTCACTGCAGAACATGGCGCCCATCGTCGCGATCGCTATCGCCGGAATTCTGACCTTCCTCGTCGCGGTCTTTCTCAAGTCGCAGTGGAACGGCGCGATCATCCTCCTGGTCTGGACTGTTGCCGGGTACGTCGCGATTACCAACATGCGCATCCGTCTGAACTGGGGAGTATCGTTTCAGGGCGGCGGAGATGTGTGGGACCTCGTCTTTTCAAGAGTCGGAGCAACATTCAGACTCGGCTTCACCGCATTGGCAATAGCGCTGATCATCGGGATTCCGCTCGGGATCTATCAAGCGATACGCCAGTATTCGTTCTTCGATCAGTTGGGTACCATCGGTGCGTTCCTGGCTTTCTCCACGCCGATCTTCATCATCGGCATCGGTCTCCAGATCATCATGGCGCTCTACTTGGAAAAGTGGACGGGAGTAAAACTGTTCTTTGTGGCAGGCATGAACGATCCTGCGTATTCCAGTTTTTCTACACCAGAGAAAATCCTCGACACCTTCCAACATCTGGCTCTTCCCGCGATCTCAATCGCCTTGATCTCTCTGGCGGGTTACTCCCGATTCCAGAGGGCGTCGATGCTCGAGGTTCTGCACTCGGATTATCTCAGGACCGCAAAGGCCAAGGGTCTGCCTCGGCGGACGGTCATCGTGAAGCACGCTCTTCGTAACGCCATGATTCCTATCGTCACGCTTGTCTCGCTTGACATAGCCTTTATGATCGGCGGCGCCATCATCACCGAGTCGATCTTTGGCTGGCCAGGTGTGGGCCGCCTGTATATCTCGGCGATTGCGACGATCGACTATCCCGTCGTGATGGCGATCGTGATGATCATCGGCGTCGGAATCGTGATCATGAACATCGTTGCAGACGTTATGTACGGAGTCCTCGATCCCAGGGTGCGATATGACTGATAACCGGCCAGAGGGCCCACGCAAAAAGGGGGACATGCGAGGGGTCACACGCGGCGTGCCCACAGGTTCCCTGGAGGGCGACCTGATCGCCGAAGCGGAAGGGATGTCCATTGAGCCGGTCACTCAATGGGACCTGTTCGCGACACGACTGAAGCGCCACAAGTTGGCGATGATCTCCACGATCTTCCTGCTCGCTCTCACGATCGTTGTCACTGTTGCTCCGGTGATGGAGAGTGCGGGGTGGATCGACCCACCGACGAAGAGCCTCGTCGATTCGAACGGCCGAATCCTGCGTAATATCGCGCCGCGTGCCGGAGGTGATGACGTCTTCTGGGAGGAGGTCGTCGACGGGGAGAAGTTGACGCGAGATGCCTCATCGACAGCCATGGTGTTCGGAACGGACGATCTCGGCCGGGGCGTGTTCACGAGGGTCATCTTCGGGGGCCGTGCCTCTCTTATTGTCGGTGTGACCGCAGGACTCATCGTTGCGAGTCTGGGCACACTTGTCGGATCACTTGCGGGGTATTACCCCGGTGGCGTTGACCAATCCTTGATGAGGTTCACCGATCTGATTCTGGGGCTTCCGCTTCTCCCGGTTGCGATCGTGGTCGGTCGGATACTCCCCGAGATGGAGTTCTTACCCGACTGGATCAAGGCGGGTCCGTTCGGTATCGCGCTGCTCCTCGGGTTCCTCCTGTGGGGCGGTCTCGCGCGCATCGTGCGAGCTGAGTTCCTCTCGCTTCGCGAGAAGGAATTCGTGGAGGCGGCACGTGCCGCTGGTGCTTCAGACAAGAGGATCGTCTTCAGACACATCCTGCCAAACGCGATGAGCCCGATCATCGTCCAGACCACGCTGATCATCGGCGCCGGAATCATCATCGAGGCGGCACTGTCCTTCCTCGGCTTCGGTGTTCGTCCGCCGACCCCAACCTGGGGGGCAATGGTCGCCCAGGGTGGCCGTATGGCAGTCAGAGGGTTTTGGTGGGAGATGGTCTTTGCGGGTGCTGCATTGGTTTCGACAGTTCTTGCGATCAACTTCCTTGGCGACGGCTTGCGTGACGCCCTTGACCCGACTCAGACCATTGAACGAAAGTAGGGAGCCCAGGTGACGGAGCCATTGTTGGACGTAGAGGATCTCCGCACGTACTTCTCAACAGAGGAGGGCGTCGTTCGTGCAGTGGATGGAATCTCGTTCAAACTCAAGCCAGGTGAGCGCCGAGGTGTTGTTGGGGAGTCTGGCTCAGGTAAGTCCGTGACAGCCATGTCGATCATGCGTTTGATCGAACCGCCTGCAGGCGAGATCGTCACCGGAACGATCGACTACCGCGGCGGCAATCTGTTGACGCTCGACGAGGATGAGATGCAGGCGGTCAGGGGAGGAAAGATCGCGATGATCTTCCAGGACCCGATGACGGCACTCAACCCTGTGTACACCATCGGCGATCAACTGACCGAGACCATCGTGATGCATCAGAATGTATCGAAGAAGAAAGCCAGGGACATCGCCATCGAGGCACTCGAGGACGTTCAGATTCCGAATGCTCCTGCACGTCTTGAGGACTATCCGCACCAGTTTTCTGGAGGCATGCGTCAGAGGGTCATGATAGCCATGGGCCTCTCCTGCAACCCCGATCTCCTCATCGCGGATGAACCGACGACAGCGCTGGACGTGACAACTCAGGCACAGATCATGGATCTCATGTTCAACCTGTCTGAGGATCGCGGTACGGCGGTGTTGCTGATCACTCACGACCTTGGTGTGGTCGCGGGCTTCTGCGATACAGTGCAGGTGATGTACGCCGGTGGGATCGTCGAGTACGGCACGGTTGACGACATCTACCACAACCCACAGCATCCGTATACGTGGGGACTCCTCGCATCGATGACCCGCTTGGACGAGGATCAGCGAGCCAGGCTTCACTCGATACCCGGCGCGCCGCCTTCCGTAATCGACCTGCCTGTCGGCTGTCGATTCAGACCTCGGTGTGAGTTCGCTATCGATATCTGTGGCCGCGTGTTGCCAGCGATCCATCCCATCGGTGAAGGCGTTCAGGAGGTCGCGTGTCACCGGGCTGAAGAACTCGATTTGAAATCGATCGATATTGCCACGGACGATGATGGGGCTGTGGACGTGGACGAACCCACCGAGCAGACGGTCGAAGATACAGCTGTTCAAGAGGCTGTAGAAGCGGCAGACGGGATCCCAGATGATGAGGCGGAGGTGACAACGTGACCAATCCTGTCGAGACGTCTCAGGCGAATCAGACCGCTGACCTATCGGAACTGCCCGACGACGTCATCCTACGCGTGAGTCACCTCGTCAAGGAGTTCCCGATAACCAAGGGGGTCTTCTACAAGAAGCAGGTTGGTGCAGTCAAGGCCGTGTCTGATATCTCGTTCGAGGTCAAGAAGGGTCAGACGCTTGGTCTCGTGGGTGAGTCTGGGTGTGGGAAGTCAACAACGGCGAGAGCGCTCCTTCGGCTTCTCGAGCCTACTTCGGGTGATGTGTGGTTCCGGTCAGACACGCTCGGAACGGTCGTGAACGTTGCAACGGCAAACAAGAGTCAGTTGCGAGATGTGCGCGAAGACCTCCAGATTGTGTTCCAGGATCCCTATGCCTCTCTCAATCCCAGGATGACGGTCGCATCGATAATTTCTGAGCCGCTTACGGTGCACGATGAGGGCGACAAGAAGTCCCGTATCGATCAGGTCAAGGCGCTTCTCAAGGTCGTTGGGCTTCAACCGGAACACGCGAACAGGTACCCGCACGAGTTCTCCGGTGGCCAGCGCCAACGCATCGGCATCGCAAGAGCGCTCGCGCTGAATCCCTCCTTTGTGGTCCTTGATGAACCTGTCTCGGCGCTTGACGTGTCCATCCAGGCCCAGGTGCTCAATCTCCTCGACGACCTCCAGGATGAGTACAACCTGACCTACCTGTTCATCGCCCACGATCTCTCGGTGGTGCGACACATTTCGGACAGGGTTGCTGTCATGTATCTCGGCAGGATGGTTGAGATTGCGGACAATGAACAGCTGTACGACGAGCCGATGCACCCCTACACACATGCGCTCTTGTCCGCTGTGCCGATCCCTGACCCAACGATCGAGGTCGGGAGGGAGCGGATCCTTCTCGAAGGTGATATCCCGTCTCCAGCGAACCCGCCGACGGGCTGTCGTTTCCACACACGATGCCCGATCGCTGTGGAAGGGAAATGCGACGTGGACGAGCCTCAGCTCGAGGAGCTTGCACCCAATCATTGGGTCGCATGCTTCTACCCCGAGGTCAAGGACGTATTCTGATCGTTCTGCAGGTCGGTCGGTATACTCCCGGCTTCCCAGCTTTGTCGGAGTGGCGGAATTGGTAGACGCGCTAGGTTGAGGGCCTAGTGGGACATAGTCCCGTGGAAGTTCGAGTCTTCTCTCCGACACGAAGCGCCCCTAACGGCTCCACCCGTTTGGGGCGCTTTGCTATTTCTAGAGTCCCGAGAGGCACCGTTCTGGTGTACGAGGTCCCTCTGCGTTGTCGGTATCCACGGTCGATAGCTGGTAGCACTGTCTGTCGTTGACGAGGTCCCTGGGGAAGTCGATGTACGCGATCTCGGTCGTCCCGATGATGTATGCGGGCGGCGCCAGGGAACCAGGGTCGTGGGCGACCGTATCGAACAGGGCCTTTGGTGCGCCGGGGAGTTCGGAATACCAGATGTTGTAGTGGTCGATCCCTGGTTCGGTCACACGTGTCCACTTGAGGAAGACCTCACCGCTCCCACCCCCGATGTCGACGATAAACGGTGACGGCGCATCTGGCGGAATGATCGGTAGGCACACCTCAACGGTTCGAGGTCCTTCGTTGGATCCAGTGTCGACTGCTGACACCTGGTAGCACTCCGTCCCCTCGGCCTGGGCTCTCGGGAAGTCGACATACGCGGTGCGGCCGGAGCCCGCGTTGTACGCCGGCGGACTGATGGCCGATGGATCATGGTTCACTGTACCAAGCAGCACTTTGGATCCTCCGGAAGCAAGCGAGTACCACAGGTTGTAGTAATCAAGGTCTGTCTCGGGGCCTCGATCCCACTCCACCATCACTTCCGTGCTGCCTCCACCGATGCCGATTGCGAGTCCTGCCACGATTTCGGGAGGAAGATCCGGAGGTGCCGTCGTTGTGGTCGGCGGGGTGGCGATGGAAGATGTCGTGACAGCAGTGGCAGTTGTGGTCGACGATGTGGACGGAGTCGTCGTCGTAGGTGCGAGCGACGTCGTGGTCACGGTGGTCGCGGTCGCCAGCGTGGTCGTCGTGGCGTCTGTGGATTCCGATGCACAGGACGAAAGGACGAGGAGCAGTGCAGTAGTGAGAACAGCGAACGCTCGAACCGAACTCTCCATGTATTCATCGTACACCTTGAGATGCTTCGGGACCAGTCAGAATCGAAGCACATTGTTTCTTCGGGGCCAGACTCGCTCTATGTGGCCCCAGGACCACCACCGTCGTGCCCGGCCCTATTCTTGTCACCATGAGAGTCGAAGGTTCGGTGCTACTGAGTGCGCTGTTCGTTGCTGTCGCTGTGGCAGCTTGCTCATCCACGCCAGACGCGGCGCAATCTCCCTCGTTCGAGACGGTCTCGCCCACCACACAAGTGACGGCTGCCACCAGTCCGACCACCCCACTGACAACCATGGCGCCCACACTCGTTGTCACCAGAGTTGGTTCAGGATTCGATGCACCTGTCCTGCTCGTCGCTGACCCCGGTGGGGGGGAGGACCTGGTGGTAGAGCAGGGTGGCAAGGTCGTTCGGAACGATGCTGAGCACACCGTCATGCTCGACATCAGCGGCGATGCTCTCTTCGGCGGCGAACAGGGACTGCTCGGCCTTGCCTTCCATCCAAGATTCAGAGAGAACGGCCTTGCGTACGTGAACTACGTGGAACACTCCGGGTCAACGACGATAGAGGAGTTCATCGTTGTGGATGGCACGTTCGACGTATCAACACGCCGAAGAATCCTAGCCATCGATCAACCGGCAGCGAACCACAACGGGGGCATGATCGTCTTCGGGCCAGATGGCTACCTCTGGATCGGTATGGGTGATGGGGGAGGGGCGAATGACCGCTTCGAGCAGGCCCAGGATCCACACACACTTCTCGGGGCCATGTTGCGTATCGACGTCGACTTGGTTGCCGAGACCATATACGGAATTCCTCCGGACAACCCGTTTGCTGACGGAGTGGAAGGTGCACCAGAGGTGTGGGCCACCGGGCTGCGGAACCCTTGGCGGTTCTCGTTCGATGGAGATGACCTTTGGATCGCGGATGTTGGCCAGGGCGACATCGAGGAGGTGAACTTCGTTGACATATCCGAGGCCGGTCTGAACTTCGGCTGGCCCATCATGGAAGGAACGACGTGCTTCGAGAGTGGGGATTGTGACCCAACACCGTTCGTGGCGCCGGTCACGCAGTACAGCCACGGCGAGGGATGCTCCATTACCGGTGGGTATGTCTATCGCGGTAGTGCGATTCCCGGAATCCTGGGTCAGTACTTCTACTCGGACTTCTGTAGCGGCTTCCTACGGAGCAGCACATCTGATGGAACGGTGTTTGACTGGACCGAACAAACCGGTGAGATTCCGCAGGTCTCAGGGTTCGGTGTTGGGGGCGACGGGGAGTTGTATGTGGTGTCCCACACCGGATCGCTGTTTCGTCTCGAGGAGAGCCCATGACAGGCGACCAGCCACAGATCGCGGCCCGCGCCCAAGAGTTACTGACTGACGTAGCCGACCCGCAGAAGGCGAAGCCTATGGCTGCGTACATGAGGACGGACATGCCGTTCCACGGAGTCACATCTCAGCCGCGGAAGACCATCTCCAGGCAACTTGTCAGAGAGTTTCCGGCGACATCGCGAGTCGAATACGAGCGTGCCGTCCGGGCACTGTGGCGTGGCACCTACAGGGAAGAGAAGTACCTCGCCATAGGGTACGCCAGATCGTTCCCGAGATACGTGACGCTCTCAAGCATCTCGATGTACCAGATGATGATCGCCCAGGGGGCATGGTGGGACTTCGTTGACGAGATCGCAGTCCATCTTGTC
>Ga0190293_1000078_pt1 | contig 34842 bp, 43 predicted proteins | sample 48693001_MG_FD_161671 | JGI IMG/M metagenome (GOLD analysis project Ga0190293, IMG submission 161671) | Hydrothermal vent microbial mat bacterial communities from Southern Trench, Guaymas Basin, Mexico - 4869-30-0-1_MG | ecosystem: Environmental > Aquatic > Marine > Hydrothermal vents >...
ACAAAGCGGTCACAAAGATATTAAACAAGACTAAAAAGTCTGGAGCGATCATTGACCCCCTTGATTTGATCGACAGTAAACAAACAGAACCCATCCTTGTTGAATGGATTAACAAGGCAGAAAAAGAAAAGGATGAATCTAAAAGAGCAGAGATTATTATCCTATTCAAACGGGATCTAAAGAACGCTTGCGTATTATGTTCCGATACTCTTATCGATACTCTTGAGAACGAACTCGGGGGGTATCCGGAAATCACTCTCGATATAATGGTCAATGGAAAGTGGTATAACATTTTACTGGCCGAACCATTTTTTAACTGGGCCAATTCTGAAACAATTGTCTACCTACAAGAGCAGAGGGGAAACAAATAATGAGTGAGGGTCAAAATGATAGAAAGTATAAAGATCCGAAATTATCAGAGCCATCGTTTGTCTATTCTAAACCTATCCGGGGGAGTTAATGTAATAACAGGAATTTCCCAGTCAGGCAAGACCGCCATACTCAGGGCGTTAAACTGGGTAATTAACAATAGACCTTCCGGCTCCAGATACATAAACCAATTCGCAAAAGATAAATCAACCAGTGTAGAAATCGTTGTCGATGGTGATACCATTAGACGCAAGCGCACAGGTAGGTTTAATGGATATGAACTGACCCATCGAGAAACCAAAACGGCGTACAGTGGAATGAGTACCGCGGTGCCCGATAAGATCGTTGAACTCCTCAATATATCTGATTTGAATATTCAGCACCAACTCGACGTTCCTTTCTTGATTACCGATTCTGCCGGCAAGATATCAAAGACAATTAACAGAGTCACCAAATTAGAAAAGGCAGATGAGTGGGTCACTGCTATCACCCGCCAGCTAAACTCCGCCACCAATCGAAAACTCCAGACACAAAAAAGTATCGACGAACTCGAAAGCAACCTTGATTTGTATTATGGACTCGAGAAGATCGAGGAGATAGTCGAGAATATTGAGGACCTTGATATTGAAATCCAAAAAATAGATGAGAACGTCAACGACTTGAACTATGCCCGGCAGACGATTCTCAAAAATAAAAAAGCAGTCAAGTTATGGGATCGATATAAAGAAGTCGAGGATACCATTGATCATATCGAGGAGATCGATGAGGAGATCCGGGAAATAAACGTATCAATTGCCGACCTTGACGGGGCCTCCCTGCATCGTAGAAAAATGATCGAAACCAAAAGACAACTCGATGATCTATTAGGATCATACATTGCCGAACTTGAGGATGCCCAGACTTGTCCGGTATGTTTCGGGAATATCGATGAAGATTGTATTCAGCGCATTGAAAGGGATTTACTAAAATGATATTCTATTTTTTATCCGATCCCCATCTCAGTAGTCAACAACCCAAAGCCCGACTTGACAAAGTTGTCGATACTCAATATGTAAAACTGGCATACCTACTTCATAAGATCAATGTCGCCGATAAATATAATGATGCCTACCTTTTTATATCTGGGGATATGTTTGACAGACCCCGTGATTGGTATCTCTTGCCTACTGCTATTCTATTGCTTAGAAAGTACAAGGTCAAGGTCTTCGCTGTGTTCGGTCAGCATGATACCTATATGTACAATAAAACCACCAGACAAAATACATCGCTGGGTATTCTTGAGGCGGCAGGTCTGGTTACCATTCTGGGCAAAGAACCGGTGCAGTTAAACGACTGGTTGGTCTATGGTTGTAACTACGGTCAAGACATTCCTAAGCCCGAGTTCCCCAGAAATAAAAATCTACTGCTTGTCCATAAAGAAATCAGCCCCCATAAAATACCGAACGTCAGTACTCTCGACCCTTATTATATTATGCGACGGAATAAAGGGTTCAATCTTATTCACTGTGGAGACATTCATCGAGAGTTCAAGGTAACCGATGGCAAGAAATACTGTTTTAATACCGGTCCAATGGTCAGACGCGAAGCCACTCTGTATAATATAGAAGATCACCACCCCTGCTATTTCACTTTCGATACCGATGAGAATGAAATCAAACGCCGGAAACTACCTGCAGACCCGGGTGAGCAGGTTCTCAGCCGGGAACATATCGAACAAGAAGAAGCCACGAGAAATTTCCTTGACAATTTTATTGAGCAGGTTGAGTCTGATGACGAATACGATTCTGCCGATTTGATCAATGTCATTAACTCGTTGATAGATGCCATTGATAATAACCTGCAAGACAAAGTGAGAGATATAATAAGTGCCGTAATTGAAATAACATCCGAAGATGGTTAGTCAACCATGAAAGGAGCAGTGATGGAGGAATGAAATGTCGCAACCCACAGTTGAATTCTTTTTGGAAATAGTGAAAAAGACACCCGATGCGATACTCTTTACCGACGGGGACGAAAAGATGTGGATACCCCGTTCACAAATAATAAGCATGACCAGAATTGAAAAGAGAGATTACGAAGTTGAAGTCACAGAATGGTTTGCCTATGAAAAGGATATGATATGAAATTTTCGTTACTCAAATGCCCTGACTGTCATAAAACCGAATGCATAGAACTACGTCCATGGAAAACAGACAACGAAATATTCGGAGCAGTATCAAGTCTATGTACCGAATGTGATGAGGTCAGAATATTCGTACTCAGTCAGGGAATCATATTAGACATAGGGGTGGAAGAATGACTATCAGGGAAATCAGAAGACAAGTTGAAAGAGCCAAACTTGATTACAGAGTCGCCGAAAAAAGTACCAAGGATAAACTCGCCGAAGTCAAGCGAGCTTATAAAGTTGATAATTTCGGAGACATCAAGAAAAAGATCCGTTCTCTGGAAAAAGAAAAAGAGCGGCTCATAACCAAAAAGGGGCTCCTGCATCAAAAGGCCCTTAACAGATTGGAAAGAATTAACGAGGCTGAAAATGACGCTCAGGAGTAGACTGGAGCATTACAAAGGTAAGCGTGATTACATTAAGACCAAACTCAAGAGAGAACGGATCGAACTTGAACGCGCCGATGAGAACGTTACCCTATATAATGCATCGAGACTTATAGTGATTGAAGCCAGCAGGATCACTCAGGAGGTTTTCAAGACCAAGGTAGAGAGTCTTGTCTCGACAGCAATTCAGTCTGTGTTCGATAGGCCTTTCGTTTTCAAATTAGAAATGGAGAGGAAACGAAACCGCCTTGAGTGTCGCCCAGTCGTTATGGAAGGTGAAAATGCGTATAGTCCGAAAGACGAAATGGGAGGGGGGATCATTGACATTATATCGTTTGCCTTTCGGGTTGTTTTGTGGTCGCTTGAAAAGCCGAGAACTCGGAACGTTTTTGTTCTGGACGAGCCTTTCAAGTTCACGGGGGACTTGGCTGATAGGGCGGGGACCATGGTTAAAGAGCTTTCAAGAGGTCTTGGACTCCAAATTATTATGATCACTCACGACGACAGACTAAAAGGTATAGCGGATAAGACATTTGATGTTACTCACAATGGCAAGAAATCAATAATCACATCACCTGATTCTATGGTAATTACAAGGAGGAGACGAAAAAATAAATGAACGTCGGAATTACTATCAATGGAGATCCCAAATACATATTCGATGATCTTGAGTTCTGTCGCCAGAATGGTATTAAAACGGTCCAGTTGATACTGGGTAATGGTAACCCATCATTACTATTTAATGATCAAATGTATGGCGAACTCCAAGAATTTGAATATATATTTCACACGCCTTTCTGGTTCTCTTTTTTCAGTCTCAAAATGAAACCGAAAATGAAAAACTATCTTTTGTTCCTTGAAAAATGTTGGCTACCTGAAAACGGCAAACCTTTGAAATGCGTTTCCCACGTCGGGGCATACAAACATAAAATGGCAAACGTAACAAGAATGAGGTTCGCATTGGTTAGTGCCCTTTCGACATTCAACCCAATGATGACCAGCTCTAATATCGAATTGTGTCTTGAGAATACGGCGGGTTCAATGTCGTCATTTTCACCTGAAACCTCCGATCTTGATTGGATTAGTCAAAAAAGGATTCCGTGGTTAGGATTCTGTTTCGATACTGAACATGCCTATGCCGCCGGCGAGGATGTGAATAGATTGAATTATTGGAATGCTGATATAATTCATCTCAATGGAATACCTCCTTATGTTCTCCGTGGGGGGCATCTTGACCGACACAGTTGGACCCCACTCAGAAAATCAAAAGAGGTTAAATTTATTAATAAAGTTATCGAATATGCCGAGGACAAACCTCTTGTCCTGGAAAGGTATGATCATGACGTAGTACTCGACGATATAGAATTTTTAAAAAATAAATGCCGGATTTCTAAAAATCCATGATATGTTGAGATCAAAATGAAATATTTTTTAATAAAATTGTTTCGTAAATTATTTCACCGCCCAGAAACCAAGAGAGAAGTGACTGTCGTCTTTCTTGAAAAGGCGGTTAAATTGGCAAAGGTAGGCAAGGTTCAAGTTCTTCGTGGGTCGCCCAGAGTATTGAACGCGGCCTTACAGGACCCTGCAAATTTTCCGTATGTGGTCATATTCAAAACGACCAAGTTCCGGAAACCCAAAAACCTCCGTGGTTGGTTTACAGAATGGGACAACCTAAAATAAAAGGAGATAAAACAATGACCAAAAACAGAAAAGCGTACGCGACATGTGAAAAAGTGGCAGAGGAACTTATTGACCTGTCTAACTGGACCCGAAAGGATATGGTCGAGGCGATAAGAGCGGTATACCCTGACTGTCCCAATGGTTCGATCAGTTCAAGTGTCCACCAGCTGAAAGCGAAAGGGATTATTATCGCTGTAGGGAGGGGAGTCTACAAGACAGTTGCAAAAGATGACCGCTCCCCTTTGACCAAAACCTCAAAAATTGCCGGCACAAAAAAGAAAAAAGCGTCAGCAGTCACGACAGGCCTCCGTCCTGCAGAGGTTGGTCAAACAATTATTGAATATGTCAACGAACTCAAAGAGGCGTTGGCAGTTTCTCGGATGGAAACCAAGAAGGCAAATGACCTTAGAGTCAAGCAGATTGACGAGAAAATCGAAACGATTAAACATCTCAACCAGCGGATTCGGGAACATGAAAAAAAGGCCAGCAGTAGTGTCAAGGTCGGCCAAGCTGGTCTGTCTCTTGATCCTATTGGCACTATTGGTGAAAGCGCCAAGTTCACGTCAATAGGACCTCAAAATGGTGGACGATAATAATATTATCAATCTTAATAGAGAATTCTGGCTTATCTGTCCCTGTGGTTTAACGTCTTGGATGATAGGGGTGGGTAAGCCAAAGTTCGATAAACTGGTCAGCGTAGTTTATGAGAACTGCGAACTACCATTTCCAATCGAGTTCCAAAAAAACCCCGTAAAAAAGGAGGACAAAGATGCCGAAAAGAAAGAAAGTGACACCTAAATCATCAAGAACAAAATCCCGGTCAGTAAAAAGTTTCAATCCCAAACCGGAAGACAAAGATTATGTCACCTTGAAAGACATCGTCATCCCTGCTGGCACGGTATTCAGAGCCGGCCCTACAAAAATGGAGATGCCGGGTGGGTGCCATGAGGCGTTTATCGGGTTCGACAATGGCAGCTATGCCGGGTTTGTCACCTACGAAGATGATATGCAGAGACGCCCGGACTTGTTCACTGTCCTCCATGAAACCGTTGACATAGAATAAGGGGGCATCATGGGCCAATTTATGAAACACCAATTACAAATGACAATCGATTTACCAGGGGTTCCTGATAATTATTTGAAATCAAGACAGATTGCCGACGCGCTCAAAGAGTATGCCGACGAGGTACAGGGCGGTAACGTTGATCAAATCGGTCAATGGGTTTCAAAAAGCGGGGTCGTGATCGAGTGGATCTTTCTTGACTACGAATCAATCAACGCCAAATCTGAAATTCCACAGGTCAGTGAATCGACAGTTCTCAAAAACAAAACAACTGGTTGAGAGGAAGTGGGAGTCCACTAACATCCCTCACTAAATTACTTGGTCGGTCTTTAAAAATTCTATTCGAGCACCTTTTAATGTTTAAACCGAACGTAGTATGCCGGTGTCTGCCGGTAGTTAAATAGTATGTGCTTATACTATATGGTATGAATATTCAGGTCAAAATGGTTGAATGTAATTCCGCAAATGTGATCTCACAATTGCCATTTGAGGAGGCACTGACTAACACCACAAGACTTGAATAGAGGTTGCAAGTAAGCCAGTTTGGAGTTATAAGAAGTAGTCATGGAAAAGAAAGACAAAAACATCAAAATGAATATATAAAGGAGCATTGTATCTGAAAATGATGAAAAAGAAAAGACCCCCGTTGATACCTATCATGAGACCGAAAATGCATCCCCCGGCACTACTGGTACTCAAACTTGATAAGAAAACAATCGACCGAGATATTCACATACAGGTCTTGTGCCGGTTCGCTCCTCATAAAGTCAATTTCCCAGAACCGTGGATCATGAAAAACAGTTTCGACCGCAACATGCAAAGATTGAAGGATAAATACTATGGGGAAAATACTAATCGTAAAACTTGATGAGTGGGAGGTCAAAAAGGCTAACGCGGAGGGTATGTCCCCAAATCTACTTTTGCACAATAAACTGAAGGAAAAAGGGGCTAATAAATTCAACGGGGCGCTCAGTCGTAAGTTCGATGAATACACTAACGCCGAGATATTCAAATACCGAATGACCCATTTAGAATTTTTGACCATGCGATTCGATATCGGATATGTGCCCCCTTATAAAACTAAAGAGACAAAGCGCCGGGAAATCCTCAATAGGAAATTCTAATGCTTCCATCAACCTGTCAATGTTCAGTATGTGCCAAAATCTTTTTGGTAACCGATGCGTCCGATGCGTTCGATATGCCGATAATCTGTGACGATTGTCGAATGACCAAAATCTGTGAGGAGGTCAGTGAATTAGCCAGAGAACTTTCACCTTTAATCGATAAACACCAGGAGGAACTTGTGGAGGCAACAAAACCAAATGAATCAAGTCGTAATGAAACTTTGGGTGATAAATGCCAGCATCAAGAAGCGTTCTGCTTAATGTTATATAAATGCAAAGACTGTGGAGCAATAGAAATTCTGTGGAACTCCCGTGATGGTGTTACTCCTTTCGGTATCAACTGCCGTAACAAAAAATGTAAAGAGGGTATGCAACATAATCACTGGCAACTTGATACCCGTATTGTCGATTTCAAACCCTATGATGGCATGAGAGTATTTGTTGACCTGACCGAGGAAAAATGTTTAAAATACCTCCGAAAAAGGGTTGACCATTTCTGGGAGACTAACCATTTTGATATCAAAGAACGATATGAAACCAAAGAGAAAGCCACCCAAGCTCTAATGGAGAGCGAATGGGATCCCAAACAAGGTAGTCCTGATGTCATTATCTGGGGGGAAAAATGAGTGGAGATATGTTTACGCAAGGGGGACAAGCAGAAAAAATACAACCTTTTCACCACGATCCCGACAAACGATCTTTGCACGTACCGAGTAATGCCCAAAAACTACAACTGGCCTTAACCCATTTAAACAAACTTGAAATGAAAGCCACTCATTTTGAACCAGAGACAAGGTGCTTAATGATCGAGTGGTTGAAAAAAATCCGGGTGATACTCATCGCCGGGGATACGGGGGAGAACGATGTTTGAAAACACCCAACAGATTCCGATTGATAAAAAGATACTCGACGCTGCCAACTTTGTCACTTGTTTTAAATGTGGGTCTGAGGAGTTTAGGAGTGTCGAAAAGATCAAAGTCATTTCTAAAATAGCGGCTGGGTCAAAAACAGATATGCTTGTGCCTATCAGTGCCATGCAGTGTATCGGTTGTAAGCACGTATTCACTGACGGGGAAATGAACGATATGATCGAAGTTGCTAAAATGGAAATAACCAAACACTAAAAGGTTGTCATGAAAATGCACATCCATATTCTCTGTATCGCATCGGCCTACATATTCACAGAGACGATAGAAACCCTGCAGGCCATATTTGAATCGTGGGGCTACTTTGTCACTACTGAATATGCTTTCAAAAAGCACCCCCACAAACGGTTGTTTTCTAAATACGCCAACATCGTATTTAAGGCGCAGCGTAAATTTGATATGTCGATACTACCAGAACGGTCAACCAAGATTCTGTTTCAGACCGAACAGTTTTCTAAACTTAGACAGTTTGATTCACTACCTTATAAAGAACCGTGGGATCTCATCCTTGACGTGTTCAGCAGTAACGTCAGACGTTTCCCAAAAACCCCCAGACACCAATACCTCCCCATCGGTTACCATTCCAATTATGGAACGATGATCGATACAATCAAGGAGAACCAAGACGTGTATTTTTTCGGGGCCGGTACAAAATCAAGGCGTGAACTTTGGAGAATCATAGTACGCGAGCATCTCACGTCGAGGTTTGCTAATACTGATTTAAGACTTACTAAGATGACCAATATCTATAACTCAAAGGTCAACTTGTTTATGTCGGCATGGGAACCCTATTTTCTACCCATGATGCACTGCATTCAAATACTGGCGCGAGGTAAGTTCCTTTTGGTCGTGACCGAAAACCCCGACCAAGACTACTCCCCGTTCAAAGAGGGATTGCATTTTGTTGCCGTCAGAGAAAAGGATGCCATGAACTCTATTGAGTTCTGGGTGAGACGTGACAATCTCAGAAAACACTTTGCCCAGAAAGCCTACAAATCACTTATTACCAATCACCCTTTTGAAAAGTATCTCAAAGAAGCAATGAGGAGATACATCGACGTACCAGATAGGAGGACTAAATGAAATCGGTAAAAATATCAAAGGAAAAACTACTTGAAAAACTAAAAGAGAACCGCACCAAACACCTTGAACAATACGAGAAGGCACTTGAAGGTTGGAAAGATCAAGTAGTCGATACCTTACAAAAGGCATTAGGTGATGCCCGGGCCGATAGGGATTTCATTATTTATTTTGATCTGCCCAAACCGGAAGTACATTCCGATGAATACGATGCCGTCATCGATCAAGTCGAATGGAATGAGGAGGAACAAATTGAACTCGCGCTCAGGGAGTTTAACAAATTCATTCGTGATGACTGGCAATGGAAAAAAGACTTTCTTGATAATACCGCAATGTATTCTAAAATGGGGTAATTATGCCTGACTCGTCAAGATTCCCATCCGAACCCCTTGACTGTAGTGGATGCAGTGCTGACTGTTGTAAGTGGATGACATTCGGCATGGACTTACCTCCTCATCTTATGTCAAGAAAGATGGAGTTCTATAAGGCAAGAGGATGTCAGGTTCAACCGACATCGAACGGTTTGATAGTTTCTGTACCAAGTGTCTGTCCTATGTTACGTATGGGCGTTTGTACAATTCATAAAAATAAACCTCAGGCCTGTAAAGAATACGACTGCCGGCAAGATCCATGGTTGAAAGGGGGCAAGTATAATGGTATCAATCAGAAATAAAGCACTGCAACGACTGAGAGATCAAGTTCACGGTTTGGCAGATGACGACAATTCAGCAACTTTAATTTGGTTGCACGGTAACTTTGAAGACATATCACTTGAAGGCATATTCTCATTCGATTCTCTGAGAAAGGTTGTCGATGCCTATGATGAATACCTTATGGCCGAGCAAAGAGAAAGGGGGAAAAGTGGGGTCAATATTGATAAAACTGGTTCTGGCCGGGTTCATAGTGGTGCTGGCAATTCTGTTTCTGAATGAGTCCGGTATTTTATGAAAACACTGATATTCTTTCACCGACAAAAGAAAACAGATGAGTTCAGCATTGAACGAACCCGGGCTACCTTTTCAAACCTGACCCATTACGAACGTGTTGGCATGGTACTCAGTCCTAAGATGTTAGATACCAGAGGCATCAGGATGTTCGCCATATATTCTTTTATGCTGGCAAAGAAACGATTATCTAAACCACTGGTCGGTAATCGTGTGATCGTCTATTACATTGAACAAGGAGTTGAAAATGGACAACAGGGCGACAAGTGATTATTGTATCCTTTGCGGGGCTCTCCTTGTCGATTTCGAATTGATGAATTGTAAAGGTTATTGTACTGACTGTTTAGAGGAGACCGAAAATGAAAAAGAGAAAAAAAGGATTGGATGTGACATTGATCATGCACCAACACATCAATAAAAAAGAAATTGTATGTGGATCGAAACACGCAGTCATGTTTGATCATGATAACCCCAAAATCCAAAATGCCCACGACAAGACAGAACAATGTCAAAACTCATAAAAAAATACTCTCATACCGGGAGAACTACATACAAGATTCGAGAGGACGTAGCGAAAATGTATGTCCGGTATGAGAGTTGGATCGACCTCTTGTTAAGGAGGTCGAAACCATTCATTGAATCAAAACGGATCCAACGGATTCCTACGGAGTCCCCAGATCGTACTGCACGGCTAATAAGGGGCGAATAATTCCAGTGGACTCTGCTGTGGTCGGTACGTCGATTCTAAAATAAAGAGTGCGCCAGCAATTATAAGGTATGTCACCAATGGCCAGATAGTTCGCTCCTACCCCGAAATCACCCCCTATATCTGAAAATATAGTCTGCGAGTCATCTATGATACTTTGACCCCCTCCAGCGCCGTTTGAGCGCGCTGAGACCCATTGTTCGGTCACACACTCTTGACCATAATAGACAGATTGACCGGAAAACAGACCATTTGAACAGGCAACCGAGATTCTAACGTCCTCAGCCACGGCCCCCTCACTCAGTCCCCGATTATTCCACAAGGTCAATACAAACTCGGCCTCATACCCAGCCCGGGGAACTATTTCAAAGGACAGAGCATTGGGGACGATATCATCTTGATCGTATAGAACGAGGTTCGCATTGTAAAGCAGGGACGATGAACTCGACGCGCTGAACGAACTCGTAGACGATGATGATATCGATGACGAGGATGACGACTGACTCGACGAGGATGACGACTGACTCGACGATGACACGCTCTGGGATGATTCTGAACTCGATGACCGAGAAGATGAACTCGATGATTTTGAGGACGAACTCTCAGAAAATGAGGACGCGCTCGATGAACTCGACTTACTGCTCGATGACGAACTCGATGATCGTGAACTTGAAGATGACGATGACCGGCTCGATGAAGAACTCGATCTGCTTGAACTTGAGGACGACCGGGAACTCGATGACGATGACCGTGAACTGGAACTTGATATTGAAATAGACTGACACGTCAAACCATAATTACCAGCATATCCAGTATTTGTAAAACTATCGGTAACCGTACTACTGTTAGTATTATGCTCAAGGAATTTACACTCACCAGCCCCCTGAGTCACTGACCATACCCTATCATTGATAAAAGGATCGTAGGCAATAGAAACGAATTCGTCAGATACATCAACCCAACAATACCGGATTGTACTTGAAAAACCCTGATACTGCCAGTAATAACCATCATTGTCCCAGTTAGAAATATAACCGAGATCCCCATCGACCCAACAAAGGGCATGAGCTGAAAAATAATCATCTACATAAAATGAATCCAACCTTGTGTTAGAAAATCCATCATGTTGATATGCTTTTCCGTAAACCCTTTCTACTGTGTAAAGGTCTGTACCATCCCATGCTACACCATAAATATGAGAGTTGTGTTCGGCCCCTACCCTATATGTGAAATTTGATATAGAAGTATTACTGATTCCGTCAAATCTATGTAGTCTTGCCGAGACATTGTATTTTGCGAATGCCGCCAGTAGGTCACCATCTGCAGTGACATCGATGTCTCTTATTTCAGAGTACTCCCAAATAGCCGACATATCGATATGTTCTACTTCGACATTTGAGTATCCTTTCATAACGTAGACATCCTCATAATTGGCCATAATCATCCGGACGGTATTTGGCCCACTACTTGAACTTGAACTTGAAACAGACGACGACTGAGATGAGGATGAGATAGATGATGACGAATACCAAAGAACAGCCTTGCCAGATTGAAAATCAAAATCACCCTGTAAAGATGCCGGCAAATCTGTGACAGCCGTATGGAAACACTCTGACAAAGTTGTCGAGAATCCCGTGTACTTATAAACGGCGTAATAACTATTATAATATCTCTTATCAAAAATTATAAGATTGCCATCATGGTCCATGCAAATGTCAGTCAACCAATCAAGAGTTATCTCGGAATTGGTATTCTTTCCCCATGATGTTCTTTTGCTTATTTTTTCTATGGCACCGTCTTGGTAACCCGCATACCAATCACCGCCGGCGTATATCAATGGGCCACCCTCATTATAATCAATAGGGTCACCGTCTGGGGTAAAGGAATCAGTGATACCGGGATCTTCGTCATCGTATTTGGTATAGGTGACAAAATCATGACCGTCAGGGTAGCCCGGGGTCAGTTCAAAGTACTCTTTGAAACATCTCCAGGCGATCATATTTCCAGAGGCATCGTTCGTAAACGCCCGGTTGAATATCTCACAGTTGACACCGTTATGTATACAACTACCTTTCGTGTATGAATTGTAGCTGTTTGTTGACATTACTTTCGCGCCGTAGTTGTAGGCTTGGAGATCGTCGCCGTCGTATTGGTTCAGCATAAACCATGAATTACTTAGAGAATGAACACCGTCAGCAAACCATCCATCTGCAGAGGTATCCCCCCAAGTAGAACTCCAACCCGGAACAGGTTCACACCCGTTCATCCAATCACTGTATTGGTAGGTGAAACCGAACCGTGGCAGTATTTCCCATCTCGCCACTGTTTTACTGAACCCATCGTGTACCAATAATGCCTGCCGAGCCTCTGCCACACCGTTGTCCCATGTGCCGAGGACAATCAAATGTTTAGTGGGAGTCGGGTATGAACTACTTGAACTCGATGAACTCGACGTTGACGAACTGGAACTTGACGACGATGACTCAGACGAACTTGACAATGAACTGCTTGACGATGATTCTGAACTCGATGAACTGGATTTACTCGATGACGAACTCGATGAGGATGATCGTGATGAGGACGATGACGACCGGGATGACGATGATCGTGAACTCGATGAACTCGACCTACTTGAAGATGAACTCGATACCGATGAGGAACTCGATGATAATGACTGCCACGTAACATCCCCCAAACCACCTATTGTACCGTCGGCGAGTTCCTCTGTTCTTAATATCGTTGTACTGAAACCATTATGCTTTCGCCATTCGTACTGCCAGTTGGCATCATCGTTATTGAACCATTCAGAATACAGATTACCACTTATCCATTCAATAGAGTAGGTGATATTGGAGGTGGTAAAACTGTTACTTATTATCGACGAAAAACCAGTGTGCAGCTTTACCTTATAATTAGAAAAATAACTTGAAATAAGATTGCCACTGCTGTCCATTTTCATGTGACCAGCATATCCAGAGATATCAGAAAAACAAGATGAAATCGTTGACGAAAAACCAATGAATTTTATAAATTCATCGTTATAGGAATCTAATATATACAGATCGTCGTCATACCAATCCATCGATGTCGGGGTCTGCCCCCCTGTAGGATTGAAACTATCGGTGACACCCCCAAGACTCCTAAACAATTTTCTCTTTTCGTAATCGTAATCGTATATCGAACCTTGTGAGGCCAATGCAATATGATTGTCGAGATCGTTGATAGCGGCAATACCTTGACCATCATATTGGCTTTCGTAACTATACTTTTCAACTATTCCGGCGGTGTCACCGTGATGAGTAGTCACCTTGCCACTATAAGTACTGTAACTGACCAGTCTTTGTAAATTGGTATCTGAACTACTCGATGAGGACGACCGGGATGATGAACTTGAACTACGCGAACTTGACGATGACGACCGGCAAGATGACGACCGTGACGAGCTTGAACTTGAAAGGGAGGAAGACGAACTCGACAAAGATGACGACGAACTCGACTTCTCCCAGTATAAGGTTACATCCTCAACGTTGAATGTCATTTCGCATTCCAAGACTTGCCATTAAGTTATACGTAGCGAGTAATGATGACTGAGTAATATGGTCACATCCAATAGTATTATCAACAAACACTTTGAAACCATTTTCCTGCGCCAGTCTGAAAAAATTAAAATCTGCAGACCTTGACATAACACCAAAATCATCAAACGAAAAACTATACCATGGAGGATCTATATTTTCGTACACACCCCGTTTGATCAATACACAACCCCCTCCTAAAGAATCGATCTCGACAACCTCCCCCTCCTGTGTCGTATCAGTTATTTCGTACTCATCGTCATTGTTGAGTCTCAATACAATAGGGTAAGGATGGAGGAGACCCGTATTATCATCACGCTTTGATGAAAAACAAACAGGGCCGATAAGGTCTTTGTCTCTCGACAGTAATCTCCGCAGGGTCTCAGGCGGGGGAATGACATCGTCGTCTACCCAAAAAAGATAGTTGGCTTCACTGTTCAAGAACTCTTTGACAATGAAATTTCTTGCCGATGCTAAAGGGTGCATACGGGTTGGGGTCATTAACATAATTTTCATTGATGGATCGTGAGACCATGCCAAAATAGAATGTACCAAACCCTTCTGCAGTTCCCCGGTTTCTGAGGGACAACCAATCATTATTAAAGGGATATCGTCGGGCTGGGTTTCTGGGGGACGAATGAAATCCGGCGGGGGACTACCAACCGGACCAGTCTGGGTTCGATTATCGGGATTGTTTTTCGACATCGATTTAGTAAGAACCAAAGTATCAGAAAGATAGTCTGCTTTTATGGCCCCGGCATCTTGAATTAAAGCCCGAATAAAAGAATCGTAATCGTTGTAGGTGTTCTGTACCAATCTGGCCATGAACTGTCTATGAACAACCACAACTTCATGGTCAATAATAAATGCCAGTTTAGGATTACTAAGAAAGGCATCAAATACCATCGCCTGCCATTTGGGAACAAAGTCTCTCTGCCCACTGATCAAAACAAGGTAGTCACTCTGTGTCTTTGCCATAGCGGCGCGGAGTAACAAAATAATATTGTTCTGGGGAAGGTCACCCGGCATAAAGGTTTCAACGGATCCGATATTACGTTTCAAGACATCAAGCCTTGAGGGATGAATATTAACAATAGAACTGCTCAGCAGTCCCGATATAATGACAGAAGCTCTCATGATACTTCCTTTCGTGGTTTACCGGTTTTGTTTACGTGCTTGGTATTCGTGAATGGCTTGGTCAAGACGCTCAGCGAATGATTTGGTTTTATTCATGCCGATAGTTTCGTCGTTGGGGTCGAGAACTTGATCATCATGATCAGTTCCTAATCCCCGAGCTTTACGGGCAAGTGCGGCCAGTACAGCATCTTGACTCAACGCTACCTCTCTGACAGGCAACCACGGATCCGCTGACGAAATGGCTTCGTCACGGGTCACCTCTCTGACCTCAAACTTATGACTGCCGGCGGTTTTGTTATTACCCCGGAGAAAATTAGGAGCCTCTCTTTCATCAACGCCGATAATACAATACTCCCATGTTCTACCCTGGCCCCGTTCAACAGTTTCGTAAACCGGACCAAAGACCACCTTTGTAGAATCCCAATAGGGTTTTGGGTATTCCAAATGGGTGGCCCCCGCTTTCTCGATCCTCTTAATCTTAACCTTGAGCAAAATCATTCTGTCCTCCTTTGTTTAGTGTTCTCAAGCCATATTTATATTATATTCTTGCTGTTATGTAAACGCTTTTATGATGTTGAGCTACTTGAGCTGCTTGAACTGCTTGAACTTGACATCTCCCCAGAATCCATAGCCGACTCTGTCCAAATCTCCACTTTGTAAATCTTGCCGTCGAACCAGTCACAATCCGAAGTCCCTTGAGATATTTGAGATTGTGTATCAGCATACCCTATACTGAACTGGGTATTACCATTAGCCGGAGTTAGTGTTCCGGAATCGTATAAGAGCATATCTCCATCAGTATTCCAAACCGATACGGCATCAAATGAGGCCTTGATAATATACCTCGTATTCAATTCAAGAGTATCGGTAGGAACCGTCAAGGCGGTTAAAACATCACTCGATAATGCCCATGCTCCTATTACTTGGGTCGATATACCTACTGCAAATCCATTACTTGCGCCACCACTCTTTACAAGGACCTGATCTCCGTCCCATGAATGAGCCTCAAACTCTACAGTATATCCAAATACTGTATCATCAAGTGTACCTGTTGCTTCATCCTGCAAACCATTATTTGTTCCGTTGAATTCGGCATTATCGGTATTCTCAGTTACGGTGCCGGTCTCGTTAAGATCGTCAAGGTAAAGTCCGCCGTGGGCAGACCCAAGATCAAATACACCAACTGGTTCCGCCGTCGGGGTAGTGAGGTCAGAAGGCATCGTGAGTCCGCCTGTTTCAAAGATTTCGACATCCATAACATCGCCGTAAAAGTACTCTCCAGTCGAAGATGCCGTGCTTATCGGGGATCCGGTTAAAGCATACCCTACCGACTCAAGTCCCGTACTCTCACCTTGAGATAGTGTTCCTGTCACCGTCCATCCTACTGAGGGATTCTCCAGCTCTCGTATAGTAAGCTTGGATAATGTAAACATGGCCTCGTACCATACATCAGCTTCAAGATATCTGGCATTCATTTTCATAGCGTAGGTGACGGCCGAATTTCTACCAAATATCCCTACCTCAGTTTTGAAACCTGAGGAGGCATCTGCCAGAAATCCAAACCCTACGCCATTATTATAAGAACCGGTTTTCCAGATAGTAGCATTTTGGTATGCTGATCCTGATTGGCCCAGTCTAAATATTATTCTTCCTTCATCAATGTCAGGCTCAGTCAATGAAGCGTAGTTGTACCCATCGTCATCTCCGTCAAAACTTACATATCCAGACATCTGTGTCGGCGCTCCTGCTGTTCCGCTTGGTGAGTCTGACCCTTCTCTATCAGACCCGAAGTAGTGGGCAGATAAGGCAGTTCCCTCTGTTGAGCTTGATGACGATACACTTTCGCTCGACGATGATCTGCTTGAACTTGACGAACTCCGACTACTTGATGAGGAGGATCGTGAACTTGAACTCAGTGACGACAAAGAGTACTCTTCAAGAGTATCAAACCCTTCGGGCGCATCATAAAGAAGATCCGCATCAGCAACCAAAGTTACATCGTGAAGGTTATTGTTATAAAGAGTTACTGCCGGATATAATTTTGCATTAACAAACTCCTCTTCAATATAAGTTGGCTTGGTTCCTTCTCCCGGTATTTGATCAGTATGCCAGGTACCATCTTGCCCTGTAAAAATCTTTCCATTATTCAAGTCCATTGCGACCATCATAGTATCGCCAGAATCTACCTGAGTTGCCCCTGCGATAGTGTGATTACCACCATCCCTATACAGTTTCATAGCCGTAAAGAAGCCTGCACCTACAGCTGCGCCATCTTCGCCTACTCTCTTTGTAAGTGAATGATCGGCATCAGCCAGACCAAATGTAAAGTTACTTGTGTCTCTTGTTGTGACATACAACTCCATATAAATCTTACCGCGTTGGAGATAATTTACTGAACGAACCATTTTCTGCGAGTTACCAGAACCCTCATCCTTGACTCTCATATCATCTTCATAAAAGGCCAAACCCGAAGCGGCATCACTTGGGTTCCATCTGTATGGATGTAAAGTAGCAACTTCACTACTTGACGATATCGATAACGATGAGGATTCACTACTCAATGACGATGATCTGCTCGATGAACTGGAACTCGATCTACTCGATGACGATGACGACGATTCACTCGATGAGGATGACGATGATTCACTCGATGAGGATGAAGATTCACTACTCGATGACGATGATCTGCTCGATGAACTTGAACTCGATATCGATGACTGACTCGATGAACTGGAACTCGATTCGCTTGACGAACTGCTCGATCTCGATGAGGACGAACTCGACAGACTTGAAGATGAGGATGACTCTGACGAACTGCTCGACGATGATCTCGATGAACTACTACTCGATGATTCACTCGACGATGAAGATGACTCACTCGACGATGAACTCGACAGGGACGAACTCGATGACGATGATCTTGACGAACTGCTCGATGAAGATTCACTCGACGATGAAGATGACTCACTCGATGACGATGAAGATGACTCACTCGATGACGATGAAGATGACTCTGACGAACTACTCGACAATGACGATGATCTACTCGATGATGAGGAACTCGACAGAGATGAACTTGAACTACTCGATCTACTCGAGGACGATGAACTTGAAACAGAGGTACTGGACTGTGACGAACTCGATTTACTTGACGATGAACTGCTCGATTTCGATGACGATGACGAATTAAAGGTGTCGAGTATATTCAAATCGATTTGATCGACATATCCGGTCATCAAATTATCGGCAGAACCGGCCCCCAAATATCTACCACCGACAAGTACAGGAATCAAACCTCCTGTTGCCATATAGTCTATTGAATAATCCGTGTCCTCTGTATCGTTATTAATATTCAGATACCACGTCCCCGATATTCTAAAGACAAGAATCCTGTACCATGTTGCACTATTCAATGTGGTGGTCGATGCAAGTGTGACGTTGTCAGGATTTGAAATAGCAGAACTCAAGGCTTCAAAAGTCAGAGTACCGATAGAATTTACCCAGAGTCGCCACGCTTGATTATCCTCTACAGCCGAATCCCATTTTGAAATGATGTACTGGGTGCCAGAAATTGAATCGAGATACACCGCTATATCTAACCACATATCGCTGGTCTTGATATCATACTCTGACCCATAAGAAGCGTCGAAAGCGTCGTCTCCATCAAGTCTGATCGCAGATGTCGGGGTGTAATAGGTGGTTGTTTTGTGTTCCGGGTCATTGATTTTCGTTATTGTATGGTCGTGGTCAGAATCGTCCTCGATGACGGTATCTCCATCGGTCGTATCAGAGGGGATAAACAACACCTTTGAATTCCATGCTGAACTGGAACTCGATCTACTCGATGAAGATGACGACGATCTTGAACTTGAACTGCTCGATCTTGACGACGACGAACTTGAACTCGATTCATCTAATCGTATTTGAACATATTGGTAATCCCTAAGAATCTCTCCCGAATATCTTTCCCAAGATGGCGAACCGGCGAACTGGGTAAATATGGTATCACTCCCTCTATAATATATAAAGGGGGCATCCGTTCCCTCATCAATGGAGTCGTAATTAATATTGTAAAGGCCCGGGGTATTGATTGTTTTCACTACAGGGGAGACAATAGATGCTCCACTTGCCGCCCCGAACTTCTGACTGCCGGCGTAAGCCAAACCAGCATTTTGAGCATCGGCAAAACAGTCAGTTACCGAGGACGTAAAACCAGACATATGGAGTAAGTTTTCCCTTGGGGTCAACACTTGATCATAAACATTAAACCACATATCTGTACCGTCATACGTTATATCTTCGAACCAACCATTTGTTATTGGCGGTACAAAACTATCAGATATTGACGATGAAAATCCGGTATACCTGACTACTTTAGCCCCAGCAGCGATAACAAAGTCGGAACCCAAAAAGCAACAAGCGAATGAAGTATAAGTAGTCTGGGTAAAACATGAACTGAGAGTTGCCGAAAAACCAGTCATCTTGTAGGCAACCGAAGGGCTGGTGCCGGAAACGAAAACAAGATTGCCAGACGAATCAATGGCATGGGCTTCTGGATCGGTGTAGGCGCTGATATCAATTACTTGATCTACCGTCCTTGCATCGAAGCCATCTGTTTTGGTAACTTCGTCCTCAGTGCCATCAAACAAATAATATGAACCGTTGTATATGTCGAGAGTACCAACATAATAAGGGGCTGGGTCGCCAAGGGAGAATCTGCCAATGTCTTGTGGTTCGTAATTGGCCCTTGTATGGTGGGCGTTTAGGTTAGCATCTCCGGGCTCAAAATAACTGCCCCCGATACCACTCATAGTCATTATGTAGGACTCTGCACCGGCGGTTATATCGGTTTCCTCAACTCTATTTTTCCATCCATCCCAACTATTTGTATGAGCCCCTGAAAAAGTGTACAATGACCCGGGACCGAAACCCCAAAAGTCGCCAGTATAATAATAGGGGGGGTCTGTCCAATCGGCTTCTTCGTCTACAAGGGTGCTCGTTTCCCCCAACCCTATTATATATCCATCTTCTGAATTATCGTTTCTGACTGTGTAATGGATGTTATCACCGACATATACAAATTTTTCGGCGTAGTAATAAGTGCCGCCATTATCAAGAGCCGTATCACTGTCTGGCATATTCCAACACGAAGAAACGGTAGAACTGAAACCAGTATACTTCCACATTCTCGTGCGATTTGTTCCAGATGTCAACAGTTCACAAACGACAAGATCACCACCTACCGTTGATACCCGAGGAGCCATGTTCGTCCATTCAACGTAGGCCCAATCGTAATCGGTAACGGTAAATGAATCGTCTACAATATACCCTAACATATTAAGCAGATTGAATTTTACACCGGGAGGAGTTATGTATTCGGCCCTGATAAGATGTTCATAATCCCAAACAGAGTACACCCCACTTGGGACAGACGTTGAATTTGAAGTATACTTCAAATACGAATTATCATTAAACGGAATCCCCTTTTTCATTACATAAAATCGGTCGGTAGAACTATTGTAAGTGACGATGGTTGACCGCCCCGGATATGTTTCACTATACGCCCACGAATCAACCAACCCTTCTTCTTCCAGTGTCTCAAAATAATTACTGAATCTCGTTATTAGGGCAGAGCTGTCAATTCCGGGGTTGTCGTAACGATCAATCAGTTTTGAATAAGGGGAGGGGGTTCCCCATTGATAGTTGGCTTTGTATGAAACCGCGGAACTTGAACTAATACTTTGTGAACTACTCGACGAACTCGATCTGCTCGACGATGAACTACTCGATGACGACAGGGATGAAGAACTCGATGACTCAGACGAACTCGATCTGCTCGACGATGAACTACTATCCATACTTGAACTTGACCGCGACGAACTACTCGATAACGAAGATGACGACGAACTACTACTTGAACGGGAGCTTGACGAAGAGCTTATACTCTGTCCATGTAATGAAACTATGCCTATATAATATATACTCATTTAAGCAGATCCGTTGAAATCGTATTCGGTGTCATCTGACATACCAGACAAAGCTGTTGAACTCCTTTTTCGTACAAATCCCTCACCATCTATATCAACTCCTCCGCCAGTTACATTAACAGTAGTACCCGTTTTTTGTAGACTACCTTCATATGGTGAATTACCCCCGTAACCTTGACACTCCATATAACTTTGTACTGTTACATCCCACTCATCAGTATCCCAATAAATACGTGCATCACTGTCTCCCGTAGTTAAACTTTCAGTAGTCAAATGATGCCAAGTTTCAAACTTCTCTACTTCCGTAGCATTCGACATTTCCACTCTAATACACCCACCTAATGAGGTTATAGAACTCATAGAATTATCAATACTAACATATATTCTATAAAAGTAACCATCGGTCGGAGTGAATGAAGCAGAAAATCTTTCGGGAGTGTCAGCTGTAGTGACCGTGCCACTTAAAATTGTTGTATCTAAAGCGTATGTTCCGTCTGAGGTTGCCGATTTATACAACAATATTTCACAATCATCCATAGTACTATCGGCAGATATCGTATAATCACAATAAAAAGTAGCATCACTAACAGACCAATTATCTGACTCGTAATACCAATATCCTTTAGCGGCAGAAGTTAAAGTGGTTCCTGCATAAACGCCATAATACCCTATCGGAGCATAACATACAGTATCAGTTACTTCATCAGTACCTGTATCTTGGATGATTATCATACGGGCCATATAAAGATTACACTCAGCCAAATAATTAGTCAAATAGACAGAATAGTCTCCAGAAGTAAGTCCCGTAGCGGCGGTGGTTCTTCTCAAATCTCTGGTGGTATTGTATGGAGTCAATGTAGCTCTCGATACTCCATCGTCATGCAGTTGCATGGCATTCCCTACAGTATTAGCATGAACCAAATCACATTCAAGGTACACCGATAAAGTATCGTAATTGTAATCGGCAGGATCAAAAGGAACGAGTATAGATTGTTGCATTTCGCCAGATACGTCAAAAAGCCACGGAAATAGGTTTAACATTATTTCGTGTCTGATTACCGCCATTATTCGAACCTCGCAAAATTGGCGTACGTATTGATGATTCTATCTTTTTCTTCGATGCCCAATTCATGATCAAAGTGTATTTCAATACGATCCTTTTGAACGCCGTCACTTGATCCTATCCATAACTCCCCACCAAGTTCTTTGTAATGTTTCTCAAGGTCTTTGATAACTAATTTATCCGGCGAGTCTGGGGGCAGTGAAGGATCTTTCTGTTCCATAAGTTCGTCCAACTTAATTTTGTCGGCATCCTCGATAGGAGATTTAAAAATAATAAAAATCATGTTATCGGTTCGTGATATGCTGGGACGTTTTCCTGTGAGCTTGGCAATTTTCTCAGCAAGATTCCAGAACATAAATAGTTTTCTGTCCGGGTATCTAAATTCAAGTACCGGCTTTTTTACACTGCCTCCTTTACCTGTGAAACTCGACCCTAACATTTGTCCTCCTATCTCGGATCCGTATACGTTATCGGCCATGCATCTGGGGGAAAGAATCCGATCTTGTCAAAGGTGAAACATGGAACCCGCCTGTGTTGGTAAGTACTCTCTGTTGCCACTCTTATTTCATTGACCGTTCCATTCAAACCGACCTCTCTGAAAGTAGAGACCATGCGGGCTCCACTGTGGCAGTACTTACAACCCCCGACACCATCGTAAACAAGATGTTCGGTGGCGGCTACATTGCCAACGGTGGCCCCGTTTATCAAAAATATGAAAGTGGCAGTGTTGAATTCATCGTCCACTATCACCACACTGACAGCCCCGAAATGGTAAATGTGATCTACATCGGTGGCGTACATTCCCTCATACCATGTCTTGAACCCATCAATGACTATCTGACAGTTAGCGTTGCCATCAAAAAGATTACCCTCATCTTGGTATGCCGGAATCAAATACCCATTTGTAACAGGGTAATTCTCAATCCCTTTGAACGTGTAAATGAAACCGCCATAAAAATTATCAAGATAGGGATCTGTATCATAATCAGAAGGGTAAGACTGAATGAATTTACCTCTTAGTGTGCTTTGATTTATAGCAGAATACGTCGGCCAGTCTTGGGCGCTGGGGTGTCCCTCATCATGGCAGTCAGCCCACCACCACTGCAGATAGTAAAGATCAGGATTCCCACTTGGGTAGTCCTCTTCACTCCACCCATCATTACCTTCCATATCTTCTTCTGTTCCAAATATGCCGATAAAAGAAAGAGCCCAGTGATTCGTTGCACATAAGGTATCTTCAGCATCTTTCCAGTTCTCAAACCAGCAGGTTTTAGGTGAATCCCAAAATCCAACTACCTTTGGTTTCGTTCTCGATTTATCGTATTTGACCACGACAACATCGTCCACCTGAAAAGGGAAGCCGTCACATTTCATATATTCGCAGTCACACGTCAGGACTGCCCCGTAACCGGGATAAAACACCTCAACCAATAACTGACTATACCCATGACCGTGTTTGGCCTTTACAACGCCTTTCCGATACATTGGGTACTCGGCCTGCCACCTTTTAAGATGTTGGTTTGCATACAGATAGGCTACTGCAAGATTTGCTGGCGATTCAAATGACCCCATCACCTCTTGCGGAGTAAACCAACGATGTTTGAGAGAGACATCATAATTTCTTAGTACCCGTAACCGTCCCCCGAAATTGAGAGCATCATCTGGAGGCATATTATTCACATCGATAATCTCGACAGTTTCACCGATTTCTAATTCATCAACAGTAATCCCTTGGGCCTTGTACCATTTACCGGACCACGGGGTACTGACTGTGTATCTGTTCTTTAGGGGGTCAGCTTGTTTTATTGTACCGAAACTCATTAATACCCCTTTACGATGTAGTACTACTTGAGGAAGATTCGCTCGATGAACTGCTCGATCTCGATGAACTACTCGATGAACTACTCGATCTCGATGACGACGATGATGATGATGACTCTGACGATGAACTTGACTTACAGGATGACGATGAACTCTCGTTCATGTACCCCTCGATCGCTGTGGTGTTGGTTGATCCATATTCGTAACTATGGGCAACTTTCTTTAGCCTGACATTTACAGACAAAGTATTTGAAAGAGCATTATCATATATTGTTATAAACGACCCACAATTCAAATAAGGATTCAAATATGAAAGTATCTTGCCCATATTAACAAACCGGCGACCGTGCTTGATCAAATCATAGGCAAGAGCATCTGCTTGATCTTGAGTCGTAATCAAACCGGAATTTATAGACTGGGTGACCTCCCCATACTTGGTCAACATGGTCCATTCTGCCCGCAATGCTCCCTCGATCTCTATGGTCGATACGCCATCTGTAATAGGTTCGATCCAGTCATCGGTTGATTCACCATTGGCATCAAGTTCATCAACGGCGTTCACGTCATCAAAATCTCCCGTGACGTTCTTGAGGACGATGAAATCAGGATCACCGGCTTGGTCGTGGGCGGCAAGGGTTCCCTCAGCATCGGTGTTCCATTGTCGCATACGATCACCGATATCAATCACACCGTCAATGTAATCGTACTCAATCTTGATAAAGTATCGCCCGGTAACGTTTGCCACGGTTACGATTTTGGATGAATCGGTATACCTTTCAAGTTCGATTATATTAGATGACGTGTAATCGAATATAGGGACCTCATCCTGTGGTTTGTCGGGGACATCTGACATCTTGAGGACACCATTGGCATCTGTGTACAGTTCAACGTCAGGCCCCAGTATTTCCTTTAAAGCATTAATGCCCTCAAGACCAGTCGAATACGAAAACTCATTCTCCCACAATTCAACGGTATCGGTATAGGTCAATGAATAACTTATGCCGGCAATGTCACATATCCATTTGATAATATCTTTACTGTTTCCGGAGATGACATCACTGCCATCGGTTACATTGGTAAACAATCCATCAATTCTCTGGGTGTTGTCGCCTCTAACATAAATACTACCACCGCCGACAACCTTGAGTGTCCCCTGCACCCCTTTGAAAGAAATGACATCGGTCACGGTATTATGAGAATAAATAGTTCCGGTCCAGTCGGATCCGTTCTGAAAACAATGTGACCCGACCTGCATATCATCGTCACTTGAAATACCATTGTAGGTCAAAGTGGTGAACCCTATGGTCGTGTACGGGGTCAAGTCAAGTCTCTGCAGTAGTGCCCCAATACTTTGTCCACTTATCGATATCTGGGCCTCACCATAGGAGTAACGTTCACTCATCTCCGTTGGGATGCCGGTGAATATTTTTGTGTAAGTATATGTATCAGTGGTCGAGTTGTATTCGCCATAATAAATAACGGCCCTCTTTCTGATATCGATATCCAAAACTCCAAGGTAGTTAGGGTTTCTCGGATTGATATCTTGAGCGCCGGTACAAACAGCACTGAACGTGGCAATCGCCTGACCCTCAGTGTACTCAACGGTAAAAGACGTGCAGGTGGTCATGAGGTAGAGAGTCGAGTTCTCGTCGTACCATTCTATATACGCTTTTGGTTTTCTAATCAATTTGCCCACCTTTAGACTATCACTGAATGACTGTGAAATAAGCGATTGTTCTATGGGCAGATAATAGTGCTTTGTAGTCATGATAAAAGTGCATCCGTCGCCCCAGTTAATCTGCTGATCACACTCAAATTTATACTGACACTATACCCACCATCGCGCCCATTATATACCGCCGCCAACGTCTGAATCAAAACATCCCAGCAATCATTTTTATAGGCGAACACCCATGAAACAACACTGGTATCCTCCTTGAACTGCCGTAGTAATTCATAGTCATCCTGTGACATATTGACATTGGTCAAAGCAATTGTTCTTTTACCCTCTGGCAATGCCCAGTCAGTAGTAATGACCGTTCCGTTTAGGGTCGTGTCTTTGCCTATCTCACGTTCAAGATCATAGGTATAGTCAGACTCATCCACCTTGAACTTAACAAAGTCGGCACTATAGTTAGTTGTTTCTTGACAAGCGATTCCACCTAACATGATTACCCCATATACCCGAATGCTTTAAATGTTTCTGTTTCGGCCTGTAACATGATCTCCTCGAACATATCGCCCATAAGACCTTCAAGCCACCCCTTAGTATCCCCGAGAACAGATACCTTTATTTTGATCTTGTCACCGCGGGCAATTGCCTTTGCTTGTTCTCTATAAAGATCAGCCTGGGCCTTCTGTAACTCAACAGTTGCCGATACCATTTCGGCCTGAGTGTTGACATGTTTTTCAACGGTCTCTTGCAGTCGCCACCTATCTGATTTACTACCCTTGAAATCTTTCAGACCCTTGAAAATTTCCTGAGTTGCTTTCGATCCTTCCTCCATGGTTTTAAACATATCTTTAGAATCTTCTTTGATCTGTTTCTGTTGTTCCTTGAACTCGGTCATATCGATTTTAGCTTTGTACTCAAGATTCTTTTCGATAAGTTTATGGGAGTGCTTGGCCTCCATCTCGACCATTTTTAAATCGTGTCGAAACTGAGTCAACTCTTTCTTGCTTTTTTCCTTCTCCTCGTCCTCATCTTTATTGGGGGTAGTCTTTAATTTTTCTGTGGCCTCTTTGATATCCGAAGGTGCTTTGAGTTCCCTTTTCCAATACTTAATCTGTTTGACTTGCTTACCACCTACCATGTATTCCATCGCACCGTACAAGGCCTCATCAATGACTTTCTGATCGATCCCCCGGTCTTTGGCTATGGCCACCAACATTTTCTTTTCGGCAGGAGTACTATAGACTTTGTCAATAAGATCACGGATAGGATCTGTCCATGCTTTGACTTGATCGAACTTACGGTCGTCGTCGCCTATGGTGTAAATCTCACCCATGCCATCAATACTATCAAGGACATCTTTTATTCCAGCGGCAACGTTGTCAGTCATATTTGAAATATAATTTTCACTTTCGGTGAAAGGCTTGGCCATTATATCCATGCCTGTTTTTATTCTGGCCTCAGCCATTTTTATTTCGTCGTCAAAATCCCCTCTTCTTCCAACCTCATATTTGTTACGGAGCTTGTATGTTTCAAGTCTCAATTTTTGTATTAAAACGTCTGCCCCGACTAACATTTTGGTATATCCATCGAAAGTAGCCACAACAATATTATTGAGGCCGGCGATCGCATCATGAGCGATGGCAGCAGTCATGGCAATGCCACCTAATGCAACGGCAAAGAATTTCATTTTATTTCTGAGTCCATCAACATCTTTGGTATTTTCAATGAATACCGATGCAAAGGCTTTTCCAAATCTACCAAGTGCCACTACATTTTTGCCGAGAACATTAGCAATACCAATCAACCATTTATGGACCTCTTTAATATCCCCCTTGAACTGCTCTTGGAAAAGTTCATCAAGGATGCCTTTGAGTTCATTCATGGTTGATACCATCACATCACCGATACCAGCAAAGGCACCGTCCTTTGTTTGTTCCTCTAACTCGCGCAGTCTTGTTATGAAACCACGAAAACCGGAGTCCTCGTCAAGACCAATTAATTTAGTGAGTGCCGGGACCAACCCCTCACCTATAGTTGCTTTGAGGATGTCAAGGTCACCGTCTACCATCTTGACGACCGTTGACCACTTTTTCATTTTCTCGGTCAGGGCGGTGTACCCTTCTTCATTGTTGGAGATTTCTTTCTTGCGGTTTACGAATGCCTGAGACCCCTTATTAATAAGGTTGGCCATAGCCATCTGTCTGGCACCGAAAATATCGGCGGCATCTTTTACACCAAGTAGTTTACCTTTGAACGCATCAAGTATCTCAGCAAAAGAATTCATATCGGGATTGACATCGGCGTAGTTCATCCCCAGACGTTTCAATGCCGCTCTTGCCCGGTCGGTCCCCTTTGCGAGTTGGATCAATGACATCCGGAAAACAGTACCCGACTGGGAGTATTCAAGACCAGTATCACGTAGGAGAGAAACAGCGGCAGCGGCATCTTCAACAGACATCTTGGCGACTTTGGCAACAGGACCAGCAAATTTTAACGATTCAATGAGGCCGTCAACTGTTGATGCCGAATGAAAGGAGGTCGATGCAAACAGGTTCATAATGCGGTTGACATCGCCCATACCAAGACCGAATTGATTCATGGTGGCCATGAGACCTTTGGCCGCATTGTTTACGTCTGTACCTGTAGCAATAGAAAGGGCCACGGCAGAGTCAGCAACGCCTCTCATTTGCTGTTCGGTACCATAACCCATTTGGGCAATAGATTGTAGGGCTTCTGCCCCTTGTTTACCAGTCAACGGGTATTTGATGACAAGGTCTTTAAGTACTGACCTTACCTGCTCACTGGTAGTTCCAAATGACTGGGCGACTGCTGAAATGTCGTAGATACCGTCATGAAAATCAGCGGCGGCTTCTAAGATACTATCGGAAATGCTTTTTGTCATCTTAGCGGCCGCAATAGAAACGGCAAGGAATATACCCTCCATCGTAGCGACGGCCATTCCTATTTGTTTCCACTTACCACCAAATTTTCCGAGTGGTACACTGAATCGGTCAATGACCGAAACAACGACTCTTACATTACGTAGCGCCCCAACTGCCGAAGTTACTGGTACGACCATAACCATTCTCCACATTAGTGAGTTCGGTTACGAAAGCGGCAACTTTATTTATAAAATCCGGCATGACCTTGGACATCTCGATAACTTGTTCGGGGGTGAACTTGGGCTCAATAACGCAACTTGAAAATAGATTGACTTCAAATATGGTTCGATCATCGAGTACGTCATCAAGTGCTTCGTACTCACTTGTGTCAATTTCATTTAGCCCCTTTTCATCGAGTTCTTTGTGCAGGATTTTTAACTTATAAAGAGTCTGGGTAACAATGTCCTGACTTTTGATATGATCATCAAGACTCGCCGGACGCACTTTCATAATCGGTATTTCGTTTCCATTTAAACCGAGAATTTCCTTCAACTCCGGGGCTTCGAGTTCATACTCGACGGCGAAGTCATCGACAAACTTTTCTAACTTTTCAACATCGACGATTACTTTGTTTTCTGATTCCATTGTTCCAACTCTGCCTTTCTTTTATAATTAGCACGCTCAAGTCTTGTAAGAGTCTCACTGTAACTAATAGCCTCATAAGAAATGTTGTGCATCTCTGCCGCTTTAATCGTATCAAAAGCCAACCAATACTCAAGTTCCTCAACGGTCAACTCATCTCCAAATAAATCTGGCAGATGTTCGTATACAAAGCAGTTCTTGTTTTCACACAAGAAAAACAAGTTTCGAAAAAGATGGTCAGTTGTCAACCTTTGGAATTTTTTTTTAAATCGCCTCCCTTGTTCGTTATCTCCATTATCGCCTCCGATATTCTAATCAATACCATCGGAAACATTTTAGATATGAAGATAACGTCAGACCTGTTTAGCTTGGGTTCGATGATGCCTTTCTCACATACGGCAACTCTGTACCGTTCCTCGGCGTTCATCTTGTCCCAGTATTTGAGGATCTCATCTTTTATTGTTCCCTTGGCAACGGCAGCAGATAAAACGCTGTCAACCAACGTTTGCACAAATGAGGTGATATCCCCTTTTATTTCAAGGTAGGTCGAAAGATCGATCTGTTCTATTTTGACAACGGCCATCTGGTTACCCTCTAACCCCATTAAAGGATTCAATTCGGGAACCTCGACGGAACCTATACGCTTTTCAAATAATTTGCCCTTTTTGCTGAAAGACTCTTTTGTCAACACCACCTCCTGTGACTCGGAGGTGGTGGTTTCTTTTTCATCGGTCATCCGAAATTAATCCTTTCCTTAACTGGTAATTGGGTAGAGTTCTCCCGAACCGTCAAGAGTGAGCGACGCGGACAGATTGTCCTCCAGGGGCATCGTCCTCGATACCTTTATAATAGCCCGACCAGCCCAGTATTCAGTCTCGTCGGCATCTGGATAGTACTTAACCCACCGCTTTGTATTTTTGATCTCTTGAATGATATCGTCAACTCTGGAAAAGTACACCGTACCCGAACCGGACCAGCTGGGGGTAGAAGTGTTCATTTCCTCGGCCGGATCCTGATAGGCCTTAGATGCAATGGTTCCAACATCCTCATCAAATGAGAAATCCTTTGCATCGGGAATCTGCTCAAATACGGGTTCGTAGAAAGCGGCGTACACCTTTCTACAAGCAGTTCCGGGTCCTGCAGCTGTGGCAGCATGAATATCAGGTAGCACAGAAGCGAATTCGATGGCCCCACCATAAGTAGGGTTGTCTCCAGAGCCATCGTAATAATGAACTGAAACGGACGGTAATATAGTCCTCTCTTTGGACTCTGAGTCGATTTCACTGGCTTCGACTACCTGCGGGTCAGACGCAGAACCGCTCACGTATGACAAGGTTATGTAACCAAGCAGAATTTCATCAACAGGGAGGAACGGGGGAGCGCCGGCAGACCCACGGGTCGAATTGGACGCGCCTTCTATTCCTGAGGTGACAGATATCGTACCTGACGAATTTACTGTGATGGCATTCACGACTACCTGACCGGTCGTGGTCGGTCTCAATAAATCTTGTACGGTGTCGGCGATAACAGAGACCAGCGCCCCACCGGAATAAATTTTACCCGCGGCTACATCGACTTCGTTGTAGCCGGAACCCGGATTGATGGCGAAACCAGAAACCACACCATCCAATCGGATATTGGGCTGTAGACTTTTCTGGTCAGACAGAAAAGACGCTCCAGTATCAAATTTCTTGTTGACCATCGAAGCAGGGGAGGCGACAGAAGTCAACTCCTGCATGGCGTAAAAAGTATTGCCGACTTCGATTTCGATTTTTACATTCTCACCAGTTTTGCGCATTTTTAATTTCCTCCTAAGTCTCGGACCTCCTCATATACCGATATCGGTAAGACTCGGTATCTGACAGGGTAAATGTCATTGTTGGGAGTCACAGTTCCAAATGATATTTGTGTTACATTGGTTCCGACTACCGGAATAGGAACATCATAGCCCAAAACCGACGAGCAGTCATCACTCGCTCCAGCCGTTACCACCACATGAGTCTGCGGACCATCAATGCCCGCTTTAATGGTAAATTGGTTTTTAGTTGAATCAAAAGTGCAGACAGCGTTAGTATAACCGTCGTCTGCGTACTTGCCTAAACTTCTCAAAGCGGTTTGGATATTCGTGGCAATCGCTGAACCAGACAAAGACGATTCTCCACAGTTTATGGTGTTGTATCCCGTCCTCGGTGAATCACCAATACGAACAGAAATATATTTTAATGTCCCCGATAGTACGTAAGTATCGCTCGTCTTTCTCTGGGACAGTGAATAAGATGGTGAATCAAGCCCGAGCGTCAGGTCATCCTTTATCGCCCGGCGAACATCATAAGTGAATTCGAGTAATCCTTTTTTACCACTCTTGCCAATTATGATACCCTCTGATCCAAGAGACGGGGAGATCATCCTCAAATAAATATCAATTTGATAAATCATCTCTTTTAAGTTCCTGCTTGCCGAACTTACGACCCGCTCCTCTTCGGTCATAGGTTCAATCATGGCTACGTACTCTTGATTCGATATGTTTTCTTTGAACCCGACAACTATAAGCCGGTTATCGACATACTCAGAGAGAGCAGCATCGTCTCGCAATTGCTGTTTAATGGCTTGTATGACGGTATTGAAAGACATTTCCGTTCCCCTATACTATTTTTTTACCTACCATATTATTGATTATTTCATCGATATGTGCAACATCTGTTTTACCGCCCATTCTGGCATACTTATCTGCAATACCAAGATGAGGACGGGCTTGGACCTTAACATTGAACTCAATCGGTTTCCCAGACTTAACACTGGTCAGTTGAAGAACACTCGATCCCCCCACCTGATTTAACTTGGCCCGGGGTTGAACACTTGAAGGATAGGTCACCTCAACAGATCCCTGTCGCAAATGAATTTTACGAAATAGGGTATTTTTCATCCGGGCTGTATTGATATGAGCGAACTCATATTTACCCGCAAGCCGACCACCTACTGATTTATTAATAGGACCAGTCAAAGGAGCCGCCCCTCTTTTCAATTCAGCATACCACGGGGGATTTGAGGCCCATGCTTTACCGTCCGGAGAAATTCTTCTCATATACCCGACTTTGGTCGAGTTGAGAATTACCTGACCAATATCATTAAGAGCCCTCTGCAGGTGGCGGTCATTCCAAGTACGACTCCTCATAAAGGACCGGATCTCTCTATTTTGATATGATACTGTTAATTTCATTTAAGCCCTTATTATTTTACCGGTTCTTTGTCTGAAATATGATGCCGAGTAAGTCTTGAACGTGAACCTGTCATACTGAACGAACGGTATCGCCCCGGCGGTGATCGTCAGACGAAATGGATAATTATCATAATACAAAGTTTGTCGGTAGGTAAAATGGTAATCCTCGTAGGTGCCGACCGTCCAATCTTTCTGTGGGTATGATTCCCCGACATCGAGATCATAGATCCGCCCGGTTACACTCCCCACAACTTGAAAGGTGGTGGCGTTGATGGCGGTCAGGGTCCACTGCTCAGTCATGGTGTAATCATCGAAAATAGTAACGGCAGATACAATTCCGTCGCCTACATTATCAGAATTGGCTGCAGGAGTGGTGCCGGATGCACTGAATTTTAGGTTTTCCAGCGCGTCATTGGCCCTCTGACTGTATTTCTCGACCCACTCTGAGGCATTAGCCGTCTCACCAGAGAAAGCCCCGCTCATCACATCTGAGACTACGAGGTCGATTTCGATCTGTTTCAACATTGGAATATGTGTGGCCGGGACCAATGTCTTGCCATCAATCATGTTATTGATTGTATTGTATGCTCGTTCTCTGGCGGTATCTTTGTACGACTCCCTCTCTGACGACGACAATTCAATGTCCATGAACTCATCGATGGCCTTGCCGGTATCGAGACGAAGATCATCATTTTCACAATAGGTTGCCATATTTCCTCCTAAGCGGTGATTACTGCTTCATCTATCTTTAAATCCATATCGACGGACTTATCTATATTCGAAGCAGAGAATTCGACCTTGAGTTCACAGGTGTACTCGACAGCATCAATATCGGTGTCTGTATCATCTAAGGGCAGCCCCACAATTCCATTCTCCTCGTCGGTCCGGGTAAAATCAGAATTCGATTTACTGATATCAAGTCCCGATGGATTTACCTTTTTCTTGGCACCAAATGTCAACGTCGATCCGGTGAGGTCAATGGCTTCGTGAGTCGTCTTGTCCTTGACTGTGAACTGTATAGTCTTGGCCTCTCCCTGTTTTAGTGTAAAACTGGGTCTTGACGGCATTAGTCTACCTCCACTTCTAATTCTAATTGATTCTGAACTTCAAGTTCAACGTCGATAGTGGTCCCTAACATGTCAACCTCAATATCGACCCGACCAAGTTCATCTATTTCGACTTCGATTCCTTCCACGATAATTGTCTCCCCGGGTCCTGTTCCCCCGCCTGTGCCGAAACCGGCGATCATGCCTTTAGTAACAAGTGATATACTCATACTCTCACCATCTTGTAACTTGTCATTTCATCTCCAGACCAAACCGCGGTCATGGTGTATATTGCAATAACGTCGCTTGCAGTACCGACAGAACCAGCACTACTATATAACCTAACACGGGCGGAGGTCAAGTGGCCGTTTCCGTCATATACATTCTGGTCAATGAACTGATTCTCTTGATTAAGACCCAAAAGTCGCATTGCCTCGTCATCGGCCCAAATAGTGTCGGATATAGATTCATTACTTACAAATCCATCTGTATCTACCGTACAACCCGGTCCTGAATTATCTGCTTCTAAATATCCAACACCAAGTAATTGAATAGTGCCGGCAATACAAGTGGAATCGATAATGATATTACCCGATGAACAGTTTATCACAGTTCTGTTTGTGCCTGTTTTATCTTTGATCTTGAGATTACCTGTCCACTGAGATATATTTACTACTGCCCCATTGAGGGACATTTCTACCTCGTTCGTAGGATTTCCACCGGCAGTACCTTGAATAATGGTCCCCCATGAACTGAAATCTATCTCCACCCCTTGATCAAAGGATACATTATTCATCACACCTTGAAAATTAACCAAAGATCCAATCGAGCAGTCCTCAATCAAAGTTGTACAGACCCCAGAAAAAGTGCCGGATAGATCAACATTTCTAAAAGTTGTTTGATCTGCAATGCATCCAGACGAAAGAACGACAGTAACCCCCATTCTGCCGATTGTCTTTAAAACCAATTTACTGATATTCTGAGAGGCTAATATAGTGAGGCTGTTATTTAAAACCAAAGTATCAACATTTCCAAAACCCATTATTAACAAAGCATCTGCGAGATTATCACAAGGTTGAAAGTGACTGCCAGTAGGGAAACCAGTACCAGGTACTCCATTATCAGAATCATAGGTCACGCTGCCAACTCTGTAAACCATTGACCTTACCGCCGTTGAGGCTGACTTGGAAATAATATGGGGGGATAAATCCTCATCCCAAACGGCATCTGCTATTGCTGTATTAGAAATTAAACCAGAGGTATCGACGACAACTGTTCCTGTACTATTATCTGTTATAACACCCACGCCACTAACTATGATCGTTCCGGCGGTAACAGTTGAATCAATTACT
>Ga0190293_1000079_pt1 | contig 34761 bp, 40 predicted proteins | sample 48693001_MG_FD_161671 | JGI IMG/M metagenome (GOLD analysis project Ga0190293, IMG submission 161671) | Hydrothermal vent microbial mat bacterial communities from Southern Trench, Guaymas Basin, Mexico - 4869-30-0-1_MG | ecosystem: Environmental > Aquatic > Marine > Hydrothermal vents >...
TCACAGCAAGCTAAAGATGATTTAATAGACACAAAGATTCAATACAAAATAAATATTGCAAATTATTTACTTACAGTGGGTAGAATAAAGTAATAAAATTAAAGAAGAATATGAAACAAAAAGTTGCTTTGGTATTATCCAGTGGTGGTTCTAAAGGTTTTATCCATATAGGAGTAATAAACGAACTTGAAAAACATGGTTTTGAAATATCATCAATTTCAGGTTCTTCCATAGGTTCAGTGATAGGTGGGCTATATGCCATGGGAAAATTATCAGAATATACAAACTGGATAAAACCATTTACTAAAAGAAATATCTGGGATCTTATGGATTTCACCATATCTTCTAATGGTTTAATGAAAGGAGAAAAAGTATTCAATAAAATGAAAACATTTATTCCAGATATGCACATTGAAAATATGAACATTCCATTTACTGCTATTGCAACTGATATAATAAATGAAAAAGAAATTGTATTTGCTACCGGAAGTTTTTATGAAGCAGTTAGAGCATCGGTTGCGATACCTTCATTAATTACCCCCGTAAAATATAAAGATACTTTCTTGGTAGATGGTGGCGTTCTTAGTCCTGTTCCAATTGAATATGTTAAACGTTCGGCTAATGATATTTTGGTTGTTGTAAATTTATATGGTAAAAAAGATAATAAAATAACAAATCCAAAAATAGTAGAGAAAAAAAATAATGGGTACTATAGCATATTGAATGATTTTGTTGATAGTATCAACAAATTAGTTAGTTCTGGAGACAAAGAGAGCCCAGGCTATTTTTCTCTTTTGAATACTGCTACACATGCTATGCTTCATAAACTTGCGAAAGAGAATATTGAAAAACATCAACCAGACATTATTATTAATTTACCATTTGATATTGCAAACACATTTGATTTTCATAAAGCTGACGAATTAATTGAATTGGGTGAAAAAGCAGCAACAAAAGAAATTATTAAATATTTAAATTCTAAAAAATGAATATAACTGCAATAATTTGTGCTTACAATGAGGAAAATACTATTGAAGATGTTGTAACACTAGTTTCTAATTATTCTATTGATGAAGTAATCGTTGTAAACGATGGTTCAACTGATAAAACTGATTCTATATTGAAAGAAATTAAAAAGTATTATAATTTTAATTATATCATTTTACCAAAAAATAAAGGAAAAGGCTTTGCGATGGCAAAAGGTATTGAAAAAGCAAAAGGAGATGTAATAATGTTTATTGATGCTGATTTATCAAATATTCAAGATAAACATTTTACAGAACTGTTAACGCCTATATTAAATAATAAAGCTGATATGGTTCTTGGACAACCAACAGAAACATTTATTGATACTAGCATTAACCCATTCAAATCATTTACAGGACAAAGAGCTCTTAAAAAATCAGATATTCAGCCAATTATTGAAAAAATGAAAAAATCAAGATTCGGAGTTGAAACACTTATTAACCTTTATTATCAATCAGAAAATAAAAACATTAAATATGTGATGTTAGAAGGATTAAAACATCCTACAAAATTCGATAAAACATCAACACAGCAAGCTATGAAAGAATTTGTTTTTGAAGGACAGGAAATAGCAATAACAGCAATTAAAAATTATGACTTGGTGATAAAATCGATTAAAGATAAACTAAATATGCCTAAATTTTAACTCCTAAAGATATTTAGTATTCATGTTTATTTATTTAATCATTATAAAAAATGAACAAACAAAATTCACTAATTGTAATATTTTCAATTATAATTACTTTTATATTTATAAATAATCTAACATGTCAGTCATTAACCAAAGAGAATATTAAAGACTCTTTAATAAATAAGATGCCTTCATTCTCAATATATAAGGATAATTATTTTATAACCGGTGTGCCTACAAACATAACCCCTACAAAGTATAATGCAGATGTAAAATATCAAGTCAGTTTTAAGCAATTATTATTCAGAAAATCCTTTTCACAAAATTCTTATTTATTTTTTACTTATACGCAAAAAGCTTTTTGGGACATTTATCGTTCTTCAAGTCCTTTTGAAGAAATTAATTTTAATCCAAGTATTGGTATAGGGAAACCTATTATTAAGGAAGATCTAAAAGGTTATCTTGTTTTTATGATTGAGCACGAATCAAATGGTAGAGATAGTATATACTCCAGATCTTGGAGTAATATTTCTTTGAGTTATATTACTAAAATTGGACATAATACGGAAGTTAATATAAAAGGGTGGATTCCTTTTTTATACAAAGAAGATAATCCAGATTTAATTGAATATATAGGAATTAGTGAACTAAAAATAACTCACCAGATTATACCAAAAAGATTAATGTTTGATGTAACAATAAGAAAAGGGTTTTCTTGGGATTGGAAAGGAGCCGTCCAAACACAAATACTTTATAACCCTTTTAAAAAAAGTAACCAATTCCTTGTTCTAGAATGGTTTAGTGGCCATGCTGAAAGTTTGACAAACTATAATGAACATGTTAGTATGATTAGATTTGGAATTATAGTTAAATCAAACTACTTAATAAAATGATTCATGTTTTTTATATTCAAAGATTATAAATAATTACATGAGGAAATAGTAGAATAAATCATTTAAAGTTATAAATAAATGAGTTAACTTTAGATATTCAATTTGAAGGCTCTTTTTAAATATATAGATAATCATAGACAAAAAAGTTAATTACCACAATGGCTTTTTATTAAATGGAAAAAATGGAAAACCTTACTACTAATTTTTACGAAGTTACTCTGAGAGATGAAATTGCAATTATTCTTTTTAAGAATGATGTATTTGATTTGCTTTGTAATAGAGATAATAGTGATTTATTTTTTGAAATTCTAGAAAATCTTAGGAAAGATGATAGAATCAAAGCACTAGTATTTTCAAATGAGCCTGAATGCTTAGGTGAAAAAGCTTACGACAAGTTTTTGAATAAAATAATGTTTCACGAACTTAAAAGTAAAAATTTGGAATCATCAAATTTCGATGATAAGAATTTGAGAATTAAAGAAATAATTATTTTGAACCGTTTTGTAGAATATATTTCAAATTACAGAAAATTATGTTTCACAGCTCTTAGAGGTAGCATTGTAACTCCTTTTTTTGGCTTATCATTGGCAACTGACATTCGATATGTAACACCGGAAACATATTTTTCATTAGCTCATAATAAATATGGATTACATCCAAGTGGTGGATTATCATATTTCTTAGTACATCAATTAGGATATAACAAGGCAATAGAATTGATGTTTTCTGAAACAGTTTCATCGAAAGAAGCATTGGAATTAGGTTTGATTAATAAAATTATACCCGAAGATAATTTTTTAGACGTAGTAATTGATCATATTAAAAAAATCACTAGACTTAACAATTCAGTATTACTTAGTACTAAGAGATTGTCATCTCTAACTCGAAGTTCTTTGTCAGACTATTTGAAATTCGAAGATAATTATAAGTCATAAATATAGAATTAAGCACATTACAACTTTTGATATTTTAATAAAATGTTAAACATATGATGACTTTAGTTTAGCAAAAGAATCCATGATTTACCTTTAGTATTTTCATTCTCTGCTACTATATTATCATATAATAATTTTAGTTCGTATAGTTCTTCACCGTTTTTAAATTCTTTCATACTTCAAAACTAGCAATCCCTTTTTATAATAATTACGGTTAAAACCGTAAAAAATAAAACTTACCAGAATGCTACAATTTGAGGCAAGACTCAGCAAAAAATACATCTAACTTTGGCATATGAAATACTCTAAATATTTAGGATTAGTTACAAATGACAATGGGCAACCAAATCTAAACACGGAACAATTCCAACGAATGATGAATATAGTATCATTAGAAGGAATTATCCAGGGATTGAAAATTATCAAAGAGAAATATAAAAACACTCCAAACTATTATAAGTTTGATATAGTTATATTAAAATATCAAAGGATATTAACCGACCTAACCGGAAATCTTAAACCAGAAGATCTAATCAAAGAGTTTTATCACTTTTCAAGAGGTTAAGTCAGCTATTTATATAATCTCTATACCAATTGCATATCTTCAATTGGTATCTCCCACAACCCCACTTCACTAACCACAATTCCCACTTCTGTAGCCGTAAGCAATTTTTTACCCTTTTTCTCAGGCAGAATATCATTTAGTAAGTTATAAAATTGTTTTTCCGAAAATGCAGTAATGTACTTTTTAAACAAGTCTTTTTTAGACAGGCCTTTAATAGTCATCTTAAATTATTTTGCGGGGGGTATGAGCTTCAAATGTAGCAAAATTTCAATAATAAAAATATTTATTATAACATTTTGTTAAATATTACACTTTTCAAGAATAACTCATAATAGTTTCCCGTCTTTCGCAGGCGTTTCTAGTCTTTTCCGGTAGTTTCCCGGTCTTTCCCGTCTTTCGCCGATTTCCCAAAACCACGCACAATATGTTTGCTGCTCAATCTCAAGTTTAAGTTATCATATTGACACACACCCGTAACATTAAAAAAGGAGAGCAATTCAATAAGTTGATCCCACTGCCAAGAAACCGAAAGGTGTTCTTAGGCAGTGGGGATACTTTTTTATCTCTAAAACAAATGCGAAAGGTGGTATTTGATACCCTGGGTGAAACTGAGCAATTGGCGAAGCAATTGGCAGGGCAATCGGTGGCACTATCGGTGAAGAACATCAAAAACTTTATTTACTGGCACATTCAATATCGGCAAGATCAGACCGAGCAACAATTACACAGTCCGGCACACACATGGAGTGTAAGAAGAAAAGGAGTTGACTGTAAGAGCTATTCCATATTTGCCAGTTCAATCCTTACCAATTTAGGAATTCCAAACAATTTACGACAGATCAAACAATTGGCTTTTAATCCGGAATACTGGTCACATGTCTATGTAGTTATACCAGAAAAAGGATTGGTCATTGACGGTACAGTTTCTTATGATCACGAACCATCGTTTGCAGAAAAATATGATGAACCAATTTTAGAGACCGGATTAAAGGGGTTAGGCCAATTGGCATCCTGCTGCAATTGGGATTGCAAAGACAAAACAACATCAACTTTTCATAAGAACACAAAAAATGGTGCTGCTATCGGGGGGACTAGCAGTACCAAAGGGGGCGCACGTTTGCCTTATTTCAATTTAGCAAATCTTCTAGCCGAAGGTAGTTTAGTTAACAACACTAAGAGAGAACAAGAGATCAGTAGTGCATTTGTTCAAGATTCTACTGCTCGGCTAAGATTCGCTAAAGCGAAAGCAAAAGCCCGAAAACGTAAAATATTACTATTGAAAGTATAAATATGAAAAAAGTTGATTTACCACATTACGGATTATTCGGTATACACAAAACAGGAGCCAACGGAATATTCGATTTTTTGCGAAGTGATAAAAAAAATGAAAGCCGGGAAGCACAGGCAGATTCAAGATTAGACTACCAGGAAAGATCCGGACAATCCAGAAGAGATAACCGGTTTGAAAGAGGAGAGATCCGAAGAGAAGGAAGACTGGTCAAAGCTGAAAACAAGGTCAACAATGTCCTGGATGGAGGAAGAACAAAAGCCGGAAAGATCGTTGACGGATTCTTTGATCTGTTCAAACCAAAGGACAACTACAACGATTATCCAATAAGCAATTATCCACAAACAGCACAGATCAGTACTACCCAAAAAAGTAATCAGATGGGCAATTGGATATTAGTAGGAGGACTCGTCCTTAGCGGAATTGCCGGGAGCATATACTTCAATAAAAAAGGCGACAAACCAAAATCCAGGAAATAATGAAAAAGATGGGATTTAATATCTATCAAAGGGTGACTTTAATTGTCATTCTGCTTATCGTCTCAATTGGTTTTTTAGCCAGTTGCTCTACAACGAAGCCATACAATACGGTCTATACCGTAAATGCCGAAAATATCATCAAAGGGAGATCCTATTTAAGCGGATATCAAGAACATGTGATCAGTGATAAGAATGGCCAGGTCTACCGCATTTTTCAATCACCCAAACACAAAACAGACAGTATTTATCACATCGTGAAAAGAATGAGCTATAACCGGGAGAGAAGCGTACAGTTCTACTACAAAATTGTCAAACCCAAAAAAGCAAAAAGATGAATACGATACAAATTCCACAGCAGGCTTTAAATGGATTTTTGGGTGATATTTTACAGAATGTATTAAACCCGGTACCCGATCAATCGGTACAACTTTCCAACGAGCTCTATAACAAAGAACAGGAATTACAAAGACTCAAACAGCAGAACACAATAACAATGATCATAGCAGGAATATTCGGTGCATCCACCGCTTATTTAGGATTCAGACAATTTAAAAAGTAAACATATGAATGTTATTGAAATTATACCACTTGAATCAGATCAACCGGCTTTACACGGTTGGTTTAAGGACAGTGGTTGCGGATTTTTTAAATCATCATCCACCTGTTCTAAGGTAGAATCCAGAAAGGCAAGCAATGAGATCGATGTCATCAGAAGTGAAGAAGGCGTTAATGATCTGATGTATATGAAACCCGAACAGGCGATCAAGGTCATGAACAGGGTTTTGGAAAGATTATCCTACAAACAGGCCTGGAACAAATTAAAATCCGGCCAAAGCAAAGGAAAGGACAGTATTAAGGGATACCAGGATGCCTCAAAACTATTTGGAGAAGCTATAGGAGATTTTATGAGTGAATTCCGGCAATATGCTTTAGGAATGGATGGTGAGCTTGAAAAAATCGGCAACTCAAAAAAGAAGATAGAAGACTTTGAATTTCAAACACCCTTTTACAAACTGGTTTTACCACAAAAGGCACAGGGAACCAACCTGATCAGCGGAGTATCAAAAGATGATCTGCTTTCAATGTTCCAGGGTCAAAAAGGGAACCAACTATTACCCACAGCAATGGGCAGTTCACTGACAAAACCCAACACCTTACTGATCATTGGCGGTTCGGTTTTAGGCCTGGCCATAATCGGCACGGGGATTTACATTCTAAAAAACAAAAAATAAATATTTATTAAACATGGCAAAATTAGGATTACAAAAACCAAGCAAGTCGCAAATTATTAATGCAGGATCTACAACGGTAGGAGCTGTAACAGGATTTCAAGCCTATGAATTAGTAGCGCAAAAATTACCAATTACAAAAATGATCAATCTGGGCATTTTAGGAACTTCCATTGTTGGACAAGCTTTCCTTAAAGGCACCGGTATGTTAAAAACATTTGTAAGTGCAGCTCTTTTAGGGATCACTGTTAACTCAGGATACACAGCAGCTGAGGATTTCGGTGTCATTAGAGCCATTAACAAGATGGTAACACCACAAATTGCATCAGCCCAAGAATTAAACGGATTCTATGGAACCGATACTGTTGATTATATCCAGGAAGCTGAATATGTAGACAGCCCGATGGCAAGTTTATCGGGAATGGGAAACCAGAATATGAAATTAATGTAAAAAGAAAAGTAGAGCAAACGTACGCACCCACCAGAATCAAAACACCCCATTTTTTTAAACTATTTAAACATATAGAGTGTTATGAACACAATTAAATTTCAAACGGTAGCGAACTACATTAAGAAAAACGCAGAACAAGGTAATTTTTCAGGAGATACAGCCAGAAAATTAGTCGATGGGGATATTGTTTTACGTGATAATGTTGAGTATGTACGTAGAGAAGTAACAGCAGGGGGTAGAGTAGATCTGATCAAATCAGGAGATGATGAGTCTATTGGAGTTTCTTCATTTGTAGGTAACAAACTGGAAAAGCACATCAATCATGTGATCACTGCCATGCGTGTAGCCTTTGCAAGTGATGTAGCAAGTGATAAACAATCAGAACTTGCATATAAGAATGATGCAGCAACCGTACCGGCAGGATTACAATCTTCAAATATTGTAATCGAACAGGATTCAAAGATTTTATTAAAGCTACCGATAGCTGCTTTTGTACGACCGGCCAATGAAGCAGATTCAGCATTTACCGAACTGGCAGCATTTATTCTATTAAAAGAAGAAGTGCCCTTTAGAATTGCTATTGAATTTCCGGACGTGGTGACTTTGGGAGCGGACAAACATTATATCGAGGTTGCTTTAAAAGGTATGGCAACTTATCAGAGATAAGCTTCTTTTCTATTATTAGTATTTCATATTATTTTTTTGAACGGTTGGTTAGAGACAGCCAACCGTTTTTTTTAATTTTTATTTAATGAAACAAAACATAAAATATCAAAGGCTTGAAGTTACCTATCCAACCGGAACCACGGCAGGCACAAAAACAGATCACGAACTAACGCTGGATACCGAAATGGAGACTGTTGTAGGAATAGCAATGTATCCCATAACAGACGGAGGCGTATCAGCCATCCGACTGGGATTAAGAGATAACAGCGGAGAGATCCAGGAACCAACACATCAGGACGATTGGATCGATAAAGGATATGGAGATTATTACAATCGCAAAAAACCGCTGGATATAGAGGCAAAAGGGAGAAAGATAAAAGTAAGCACTGAAATACCGGCTACCCTTACCAGCGATCTAAAATTTGATCTGGTCTTTATCTTAAAGAACAACTAAAAGTATATGGCACATTTTCCATTTCCACAAGGACAATTAGTCGATAGTCAACATCTCAAAGATGAAACGGTAAAATTAGAGTGCACCTCTTTTGTTGCTGAGAATCTGGGTGATGTGCCGGTTACTTTACTGGGAAGAACATTAGAATCAGGAGACAGCTTTACGGTACCCTTTACCGGGGTTATTTATAAGCAGGATATGCGGATCAAATTTACCGGTGACAGCAACCGATCATTATACATTTTACAAACCACTTCACAGGAATGTGAGGGATAACTGAGATGATGAAGAAAATAGTACTCATACTAATTATTGCTTTTTCTTTTGGTTCATGTAGATCAAGCTATAGAATGCCAAACGATACATTTAAGCGTAACGGCGAGCTGTATAAATGGTATGCACAGCAAAAAACAGGAATAATCAAAACCGTACACCATCCCAGATGGGAGAATAATTAAAACTAAGACAATGGCAGGTTACAATGGTTTAGGGATCAATAAAAAAGCAACAACATCTGGAGGGGGTTTATATTCACTTGTAGCTAGTGATGTTGTTAATGGTGAAATGTTTGTTCGAGAGGATTTTTTAAACAAAACGATAATTGCAAAAACAAGCATTACCGATTATTATATAGCGATATTTTTTACCGACATAGGTAAAGATGGTGACTTTATAGCTTTTAAAAATGTAGACGATGCTCTAGAGTACGAAAACCCTTCTGCATACCTTGAATTTTACGATGTAGATTGGGACGGTCAGATATTTGTTCCTACAACATGGGGGCATTATTTAGAAAACGATAATGCAGAAATAATGTTTGTTAAAGAGGGCGATAAATGGCGCAGATTAAACAATACCGGGCTTTTTAAAATAGATGAAGATCCCGATCCGATGTTTGACCAACAAGACCTTTATTTTGACTGGAGAAATATAGTATTTAAGGGGCAGTTATTTTTTATGGAAGGAATAAACGGTGATTTTGGTAATTATACCAAGGTCATGCGTTTGTATCCTGATAAAATTGAGATTCATCAAAACATAAAACCAGCCCCGTCAACTCTTATTGACTTAGGTAGTGAAACATTAAGGTTTGGCACTCTATACGCAGCAAGCATAGATATTTCAGATGGAATCCCGACAACATTAGAAAATGATCTCACGCCAAAATTAGCAGCTGATTTAGATTTAAACAGTAAGAATATATTTTCTAATGGCAATGCCTTGGCCATAAAAGGAAATGCTGATTTAGTTGGAACCGGTGGTTTAATGTATTTTCAGGTGGCAAGTGATCTGTATCTCCAATTTGCAAATAAGGTTATAGGGCTTTTTCAAAACATGGAACCAGATGGATCGATCGCTACTGAAACCTTAGATATTGGTAATAGCAGCAAAAGATTCAGAACACTATATGCTAAAGATGGAAATCTTGTAGGAAAATTGCAGTTAGGTGAAAGCACGGTTGAAAATTATTCCAATGGAATTAAATTCAACTCAGATGGTGGCAGCCATAATTTCTTTATAAGTGGAGCTTTAATATTCGCTATCAATGGCACAAATATGAATATCTATAAGAGTATTATACCTGCATCAAATGGTCTACTTGATATTGGAGGTTCTGCAACCAGAATGAGGAATATATGGGCTAAAACTTTACAGTTACAAGGTGGAATAGGTGTCGATGTCAATGAGTCTTATGATCTGGGATCAACGATATCCAGATTTAGAACATTGTATGCAAAAAACATTGTTCTTACGGAAAGTCCATTTTTAGAGGCAACAGGCATACATGAAGATTTATTACCCCTCTCCAACGGTGTTTATAATCTAGGATCTCAAGCGTTGAAATTTAATGCAAACCTGCTGAATGCTACAATCGACAACTTAAACGTAAATAATGATGTTCGTCCTTTAGAGAATGATCGTGGTAACTTAGGTATTAGTTCAAAGAGATGGACAAATGTATACACCAAGTCTATGGATATTGAAAATGGAGCCACCGGTACATTTACGAGTAATGATGGGAAAACAGTAACCGTAACCAAAGGGATCATCACAAGTATAGTTTAATCACAACACACAATGACAATTCAACAAATAGTAGAGACAATAATAGAAAAAGACTGGGCATTTACGGTTCATCAGGTAAAACCCATAAAAAAGCTTTTGGTAAAAAATGTACATAGGATTAAAGATCCAGCCACATACATCATGGATCTTGTAAAGAAAAACGAATCAGAAGAGATCCAGATACTACCGGTAAGGATGAATGGTAACGCTAAACATTATGGAGAAGACAAAACAATAACAATCAATTTCAATAAAAACAATCAAGACAATCAAAACAACATGGTAAACAATGAACAGTTAAACACACTTTCCGGACTTAGCGGTTTAGGTTTAAATATGGCAGAGATCTTTACAGCAAAAGATAAAGCAGAAGAAGTAATTGATCTTAAACAAAAAATTCAAATCTTAGAAAGTGAAAACAAATCTTTGGAGAAAGAAAACACCAAGCTTGAAAATAAGATTGAGATCAATGAAATGAAAAATGGGCAAAGAAATGAACTTTTAGAAGTGATCAAAAGCCCACAGGTAATGACCCTGGCATCAGCCTTACTTTCAAGAGGAACAACACCGGCTTTGGGAGCTCCTGCATCACAGTCCAATAAAGAACTGGATGAAAAAATACAATGGCTGATCAATTTCTTAGAACAAGAGCAAACCCCTGAAATGACCAAAGATTTTATGATCTATATCGCAAAAGCACATCAGGATGAAAATGCAAGTAATATCGTCAGAGAGCTTGCTGCTATATTAATGAAACACAATATTATTCAATCCAAAAATACACTTTAATCATGGTAACCATTACAAGATCCAAAGACCTAAAAGATGAGATTAAAAGAGCCAATTGTTTACAGGCAATTGAAAAAGCAGCCACAACCGGGCAATTGGTAAAACTGCAAAAGCTCACCAAAAATACAGATATGATCGCCTTACTGGATTCAATTGAATTATAAGAATCTTATGCTAAGACCTTATTACAAAATAGCACCAGAAACGGATCGACTGCTCCCGGAAAGAATTCCCAGGAAGCAATTCACCAGAGCTCCTGTTTTGTATCCAATCGTAAAGGCAAAACCAAAGCCTGTTGAAAGAAGGCACCCACCGGCATTACCTCTGATAAAGAAAGCGCAGAATGTATTTATAAAGCAAGCACCGGTAAAAATAACTGCTAGTGACAGAGCAAGACGATTAAGGTTAGCAAAGGCCAAGGCGAAAGCCAGACTGAGAAAAATAAAATTATTAGCAATATAAAAGCTCAAAAATGAACCATACACCAATTACACCAAAAAACTACAACAGCAGATCAAGAGAGATTCCATTTTCAAAACTGCCCAGGGATCTGGCAGATACCCATGGAGAAATGGCCATGTATTTAGAGTTTTACGGACAAGATCAAGAGATCACAGATGTAGTGGATCTCTATTTAGCAAAAGTAAACCAGATCATGAGCAAGCCACTGACATGTAAACCGGTTGTCAGAACAATATACAAAGATAGGATAGTGCCTAAAACCGTATACAAAGATAAGATCGTAGAAAAGCTTGTTGAAAAACCATGTACCTGTGATACACCTGTAAAACCCAAAGCCAAAGGATTTAAAGAAATGATCAAGAATCCTTTTGTAATTGGAGGAATTGTTACCGGTTTAGTCATTGGAAAAATACTTTAATATGGGAGCTTTAGCATTAAAGAATAAGGTTAACAAGCTAAGCACATCATCCAAATTTATGGGTATTGGGGCTATAGCCATACTTATCCTAAGTCTGTTTTCCTATTACAAGGGAAAAGCAAGCGGAACCACAAATATTGATTTTGCACCACTGCCTAAGAATAACCAGGTTTTAAATGAAGATGAAGCCAAAAGGATACGAGTGTATACAAGAAATATTCATGAAGACCTGACAGAGATATTTGGTTTAAGAGATCACGACTTATACGAGCAGATGAACTCCGAAAGAGATCATGTGATTGTATCTATTTACAATGATTTTAATGATCTATATGGCAAAGAGGAAAAAGGAACCTTAACCCAGTGGATCATTGATGAAGTAGCTCCGAGTCTGGCCATGGATATTTTTCAAAACAGACTGTTGGCTTTAAATCTAGGATAATGAGTGATTTTGTTTTGTTGTCAGAAAAACCCTGTGAGACCTTAGAAAAGTTAAAAGCAATTGGGATCAACAAGAAGTCAAACTATATCCAGGGACTGGAAGAAGCCTGTTTACAAAAAACGGCTCCACAAAAGAGCTTATTAAGCTCAAAAAGGACAAAGATCATAGCAGGTATATCAGGATTGCTTGTTGCAATAATCACAACTCTAATATTTATAAATAAAAAGAAATGATCGTACAAGGCAAAATAATTGATGAGCTAGGCAATCCCTTACCGGGAGCCCATATTGTTGCAAGTGGAAACAATGGTACTACATCAGATTTTAATGGCTTTTTTCAGTTAGAAGCAAACGAACTGGATACACTAAAGATCTCTTTTTTGGGATTTAGCAGTAAAGTGTATAAAGCATTAAATATGCCGAGAACAATTCAATTAGATGCAAATAATAATCAATTACCGGAAGTTGTGATCCATAGTAAAAGATCAAAAGAGCCCTTCTATAAGGCAGTTGGTTTTAAGATCGCATTGGCCACTATATTTCTGGGTGGTTTGCTATTAGGTAATCCAAAAAAAGAAGTAAGTGGATTAAAGGGATTTGCTAAAGTAGAATTATAAACAAATAGGGTTTTCCATTTTCAGGATGTTACGGGTGTGTTCTAAAACATTTAAGAAATGGCAAAATACAATGAGGCAATACAGATCATATTAAATAATGAGGGTGGCTACCAGAAGCACCCATCAGACAGAGGTAATTACAATTCAAGAGGTATTTTAGTTGGAACCAAGTATGGGATCTCTGCAAAAACCTTAGAGCGATGGAAAGGATATCCAGTCAGGGAAAGTGATATGAAGAATCTAAGTCTTCTGGAAGCAGAGGAGATCTACCATGTCTATTACTGGCTACCCATAAAAGGAAATCAAATAACGGATCAGGATACCGCCGAGATCATCTTTGATCATGCCGTAAATGCCGGAGTAGGGGGAGCATCAAAAATAGTACAACAAGTATTGAACTCATTCGGTGCAAAACTTAGGGTTGATGGAGAAATCGGAGATCAGACACTTTATGTATTGAACGTTGCAGATCAGGGGCGGTTTTTTGACGCTTTTAAAAATGAGCGGTTAAACTATTACCGGTCTATCTCATCCGGAAGCAACGCTGTATTCTCAACCGGCTGGATCAAAAGAGTAATGAGTTTCAAAAAAAAAAAGTGGTGACCGGGATTAGTGCTTTGACCACAATCATCATCATTATATCATTAATTCTTTACTCAAACAAACTCAAATGATCGATCTCAAAAAAATAGTACTGAATACCGTCCTTGGTCTGATTATTTTTTTAATTGGCTATTTGGGTATGAATTACATTTTTGAGAGACCATCCCCAAAACTTAAAATTCAAGATCCGGAAACCAAAAACATTATAGTTGATTCATTGTTAGTTGTTGTTGATTCTTTGACGGTGCAGGTGGATAGCCTGCACCGTACAAAGAATAAGATAAACATGGTGTTTGTTCCACAAAAAGTGGACACAGCTTTGATCATAGCTCAATATTTTAAAACCTACAGGTACACCATAGCACACCGGGATAAAGACCTGGATCTGAAACTCAATTTTGATCTGCTCCAAAATAAAGTCCAATCTCCAAAACTGGAATTTAAAGTCTTAAAACCGACAACAGTTTACGAGTGCAAAACCAAAAAAGAAAATCATTTATTCTTTGGTACAAGCCTGGGAGGATCTCTGTATTCTCTGGATCAGTTTACACCGGAAATTATCTTTTTTACCGGAAAACAAGGTTTTAAAATTGGTTACAATCTACTGGATCAGAACAGAAACTTACAAATAGGATATTACTTTAAAATTAAATAGCATGATCAAAGAATTCTTGAGCAGTTGGATAGCCATTGGAGGAACTTCAATCTTAAGTTCTGTACTCACTTACCTGTTCGCTAAACGCAAATACAATACAGAAGCAGACAGTACTGAAATAGATAATCTAAAAAAATCGGTTGAAGTCTACCAAACCATTATTGAAGATCTGAAAATTGAAAACAGAGAACGTAAACTTGAATTTAAAGAGCTCAGACAAGAATTTGCTGAGATGAAAAAGGACTTTGAAGCCAAACTAAAAAAAGCAAGGGAAAATTGCTAAAAACAGCACTATGAAAAACATTTTATTATTAGCAATCGGCTCACCCGTTGCAGCCATTATTTTAGGTATAAAAAAGATCTACCAAGTCAAATCGATCATCAATCAATTACAGACAAAACTTGTAAAGATTCACAAAATACAATTAGATGTACTGAAAAATCAAGCTTCATTTTTAGCTGATATGAGCATTACAAATCCAACTGAAACAGAACTGAATGTAAATACAGCAACACTGATCAGTTTAAAGAGAGTTTTATTTTACGATCTTAACAATGAACTATTGGCAATAGCACATACACATATCGATCAGATCAATATTGCACCTGGGAAATCACTACAACTGATCAACATTCCTTTTCAGACAAAGATTACCAATGGGATCAGTAAGATCCAGGGCTTTTTAAAAGGCAATACAAATAAAGAAATTAGAATTGAGATTGAACTGGAAGCCTTTGGGAAAAGGTATAGAACAGGTTTAAACGATTCAATATTTAACAGTATAAATAAAACAGCATAGGAAATGTCCGCAATCAAAAAATACAACAATTTACAGGGGAAGAAATTATACAGACGTCAGGTAAGAGCTTTGATCAACGAGGCAAAGAAACAAGGTGAATCTGAAATACAAGATAAGCTTTGTACACTGCTCAGGCAATATCCAAATCAAAGAGGATTTGAATTTACACAGGTTACACCTGTTGTAATAAAACAGGTAACACCTGTTATAATAAAAGATGATTTTGAAGCTTTGGGAATACCCTATTTAAGTCCGGAGCTTGAAAAAGAACTGGGAACCACAGAAATTGAGGGATTAGGTAAAAGAGTATCCAATGATGATATTTATAAGATGATCACTGACAAATTTGTAAAGATCATTGATGAGCATGATCGCATGCCCTGGTCTTCCGGTTTTAATGATGCAAAAGAAAAGGAATCTGACTTTTCCTTTAACAATTTACCTGTCAATTATGCCAGTAAAAAGTATTACCGGGGAATCAATGCATTGGTCTTATCCATGTACAGGTTCCATACCGAAGAAACAAAAGGCAAGGTATATATCAACAGTAAAGGTTTTGAACAGGGAGAAGTTGAAATGATTGAGGATGATCGTTTGTTCTGGCTCACCTTTAAGCAGATCAAAGAAGCTAAGGGCAAACTAAAAAAGGATTCACTTTCTCAACAGGCTATTTATTACAACTGGATCTTCTCATTCCATGGGAAAAAGATCTCTGAACAAAAATACAAGCAACTTAAAAAACAATTTGGATGTTATAATACAAGTACTTCTGATAATTGTAAAGCTTTACAGAAATATGGCTTCTTAAAATATTACAATGTGTTTAATGAAAGGGATATTGAGGGTGTTGATTTTAAAGCAAGAAGAGCTAAACTAAAAACCAAAGCAAAAACGGTTAAAACAATCGAACAAAAAATATTGGCAGCCGAACTGATGTTAAAACACATGCCATTAAAACCTAAGCTACAGATCAAATTCATTGACAAGGATAAAAATGAGAGCCCTTATTATTCACCAAGTTTAGATAAGGTAGTCATGCCTCAAAAAACTCAGTTTGACAATTTAAGTCAGTGGTACGGTGTAGCTTTTCATGAGCATATCCATGCAACCGGACATGCAAAAAGAACAGACAGAAGAAGTATCAGGGGTTTTACCCGTGGCACAAGATGGGGTGACACGCAGTATGCCATGGAAGAACTAGTTGCTGAAATTGGTTCTGCTTTTTTAAATGCAGAGAGTGGCATTTTACTAGACAATTTAAAAAATAATGCAGCCTATATCAAGGGCTGGCAAAAAGGAGTTAAAAAGCATCTGCAAAAAGATAACAAGGCCATTTTTATAGCAGCCGGTCAATCTCAAAAAGCAGCAGATTATATACTGGATTTTGATAAAGACGGAGATCCAAAATACTGGAAGGAATATGAGAAGATCCAGAAAGAGATCAAGGTAAAGGGCAAAAAACAGTCTGAGAGCAAAAAGAGTAAAGTAGTAAGTAAAAAAGGGGTAAGCAGTAGGGGAGAAAGTAAAAAAGAAAAACTAAAAATTATTAATCATCCATTTAAGTATTTTGATATAGCGATCAATCATACTTATAAGCTATTTACAATAAGGTTTAAAGATCATGAACCACCACAAATAAGACGATATTTAAAATCTGATAATTATAAAGAGACTGCTAATTTACACTGGCAAAGAAAGATCGGTGCCTGGGGAGATCCTAAAGATCGCTTAGACATTTTGAGTTCTAATATGCTGGGTATTTATAAAAAACTTCAAAAGGATGCAGTAAAGAAGAAAGATGTTGAGAAGAAAGAAAAAGACAAAAAAGCTTTTGACAAAAGTTTAAAGATTGATGAGAGCCAGTTGAAAAAGGCTGTTAAAGAACTTTCTTATGATAAATCCATGACTTTTAAAGAGGCAATTCAGTTTGTTTTAAAAGACAGCTTTAATATAGATCGTTACCGTGCTTATATCAAAATGTTCTTAAACAGAAATATTGTAAAAAAGCTTACCAAAAAACAGGCCATTGAAATTGAAGATTTTGGAACTTTTAAGGTAGAGCCACTTTTTCAAAATATGGTAAAACCTAAAAAAATGAGTTTTAGGGATGCTGTGGTGATGATGAATAAAGAGGTTGCAAGTCGTGATGATCTTAGACCAGTAATGATGCACGTATTACATGAAAAAAACTATTTGGTAAGTACAGATGCTCACGCTTTAGCAGTAATCAAGGTGAATGAAAATGAGAATGGTAATGATATTGTATACGACAAGACCGGAAGAAAACATAAAAATATTGGGATTTATCCAAAATACAAGAATGTAATACCACAGGATAATTCTTTTGTGACAAAATTTGATTTAAAAGAGTTGATCACTAAGATCAAGGGTATTGTTAAAGCACAGGCTTGTGTAACAGAAAACGGTTTGCATGGAGTGATCGTTTTTGATAAAAAGAATATTTACTTCAATCCTGCTATTATGTTAAGGGGCTTAACACCTTTGTATAAAAATGGTGTTACCGATGTGAATTTATATGTGGGTGCACCTAACAGGGCTATTCTATTAAAAGATGTCAATGATGAAAAACAACTGGCTTTATGTATGCCGGTAATGGGTGGTTTTGAACATAAAATTGTAGCTGAGATCTATGGTAATTATACCAATGGAAAAGATGGTTTAAAAGGTGTATTACAAAAGTATACACAACCAGGTTTGTTCGGTATCCATCGTGATCGTAAAAAAAAAAGGGTAGGGCATAATGTATCACATCGTATAAAAAGTGTAATACACAATTCACAAAATGTATTACAGCCAATTGCTTTGCCAATTGAAAAACCGGTATACAAAAGCAAAAACCATTTAGTTAAAGGGATTAACCATGTATCACACCCTAATGAGAATTTTGCAATTGGCGGTGCAATTGGCAATTTTTTAGGTGATATCGAAATTAAACCGGTGGGTTCTGTAGCCTGTACAATTGATGCGCCACAGGGTACGGGTAAAACACGTTTCTTCTTCCAGATCATGAATGAGCTTGCAAAAAAATATAAGGTTCTTTTTATTAGTTTAGAGGAACATCCGGCCAGTACTTTATTCAAAGCAAAAGTTGCTCAATATATAAATCCTGAAAATCAAAATAATATTGATACAATTGGCGAATTGGCAAGAGGACAAGAAAAACAAATCCTTGATGATTTAATTCCTCAATACGATGTTGTTTTAGTGGATAGCTGGAATAAGATCTTTGAAGCAGCTAAACTTGATTTTGATAATGATCTGCGTAAAGCGTACAACGGCAAATTGATATTTGCAATCTTTCAACGTACCGTTACCGGAACCATGCGCGGGGGTGCAAAATCACAGTTTGATGGAGATATTATTATGAAAATTGATAAGGGGGATGATTTTAAACAAAATGAAGTGTATCACGATAAAAACCGCTATCAAAATAAAGATCTAAGCCAGTTGCGATATAATATTTATAGTCAATCTTTATCTGGGGGTTTATTGAGCAATGAATCTGTTCCGAAACTACAAATTCAAAAAACACAACCGGTTATTGTTTGGGAGGATGCAATCATCGAGTTAGAGTTCAATTAAAAATTAATTTTCAAACATTCATGTTAAATAAGAGATCATTAATTATTTTATGCTTTATCCATATTTCATAATGGCAAAACAAAGGGGATTTATTCCATAAATTATCTGTAAATAACTGGTCTCAAGATCACTGGCCCTAACAACCCTGAGGGCATTGGTTCCCAATGTGAGGCGTTAAAAGGCTTATAATCAATAGTTACAAAATTTATCTCATGAAATATTTTCCATTTAATGTTGTTTTGATCCATATATCGAATCCTGTTTGCCATTAGATTAGCCACTTCGACTTTAATAGAATTTTCACCTTTCTTTAGATAATCACCAACTCTAATTCTAAACGGATTGCTCCATACTACTCCAATTTCTTTGTTGTTAATCCAGACTTTGGCGCTTTCTGCAACATTCCCGAGATCAAGTATATAATCTTCTGCCAATTCAGTATCCAATTTTAATTGATATTCATATATACATTGACCTGAAAAATGACTTGCTTTTTCATCTATGTCAGTCCATGAGATAAGGCTTTCCAATTTAGTGTTTTTAGGTATTTCTGGCCCTCCTTTTGTAAAAGTAAGCTTCCAAGGACCATTTAATGCGATTGGTTTATCAATAAAATCGACATATTGCCAATTCAAAATATTAGATACATCCTTGTTAGTATACCTGACAATAATTGACTCTCCAGACAAAAGTTGAAGCCTTATTTTTGTTCTCTCTTTTTCAATAGTATTTATAATTTTACCATATTTGCCACTGTTGGGATCCATTAAAATAACATTATCATAATTAGAATTGAAACCGATAGATTCATCAATGTCGTCAGATGTGTGATTGACTACAAAATAGTATAGATCTCCTTTAATTTTTCTTCTAGTAAATTGTAATCCCTTCGCGTTTATCACCTCTTTGTTTATTTTAAAATTACGCAAAGCTTCTACTAGATCTTCAGTTAGCGCTATTTTACCTTTACCAACTTTGGCAATCAGGAGGTTTTCGCCATTTTTATGGAACGAAATACTTCCTAATAATTTAACAAATTCTTTACGTCTTGAGTCTAAATCTATATAACCTGGTACATCTCTTGGTAATTCCTGAAAAATAATAGAAGCTCCATTTTCCGCCAGTTTCAAAATATTTTTAAGTGTTTTAATTGGCATCATCTCACACTTTGGAATAATTATAGCTTTATATTCCACTCCTGACTCTGAAAGAAAAACTTTATTATTCTCAACTTTAAATTTTGAAATAAATTGATCTGTAGCAAAGTCTAGAAGATACCCAGTATTCATTAGTTTCTTTGACTCTTGGTAAAATGAGGTAGGTAAAAGCCATTCATTAATATTATGAATACTAATTTGTTTATCCAATTTACCTGATTCATGCCAAATATCATGAACAGGCCAGTAAATCAGGATATCACTATCCGCTTTTCCATTCTGCAATACACTTTGAGTTCTGGAAATATATTCATTTAACCCACTGATATGAGGCCAAAAACTATTGTTTGGGCCAAACTGAACTGATGCATAAAAAAGCCATCCCGGCCAATCCGCTTCATTTGGAGAATAAGTAATCCCATGATAAAACACATGATTTACACCAGCCAAAAACACCTGTTCCAAATTAGGTTTGCAAAGTGATAAAGAAGTTCGGAAATGCTCTGCTAACCATGTAAAAGTTTCTGATGATACTAATTTTTTTCCAAACACATTAGCCGCTGATGTTGCAAATTTCATGGTAATCGGATCCTGAACGGTAAGCTTCCAGATATCAAGCGAGTCTCTTTTTAATCCGTGAATAGAGAAATCATACGATCCGAATGCTTCGCATTCCGGAATATCAACTTCTGAATATAGATCAATTATGTTAGCGGGTGATCCATGAGCTTGATTCCGAATCAGTGCATTTTGTCCATGGGACCATTTCACCCACGGTTGAGTAAATTCTTCACGTAACAGTTCACCAAAAGTCAACCTATAATCAGACTGGACTCTTTTTGCAGTTTCTGAATTATTTTTAACATCTAATTCTCTTAGGTATATTTTGAGATCGTATCCTCTTCTACTTTCAAATTCATCAAAAATATTCTTTGTACTACTCGAACCGTAAGCTTCGTAACTATCGTTGAAAAAAGCTCTTGGTCTAAATTTTATCTTTGCGAAAGCTGAATCAAATCTACTGAGGTATGTTTTTAAAGCTTCTTTTGAATAATGATCCATTGTCCACCCCTGTCCTCCTGGAGAAGACCGTTTAACTCTTTGCTGTGTTTTTCCGTTGAAAGCCACAACAATCTCACAATCATATTCAGGAATCCAATTCAAAAGGCCATCTTTTCCAATATTTTCTTTTAGATTAGTAACTTCTCCATTTTTATAATAAGCCATCACAGCCAAGATTTCCGCATCATTATTTGCTTGAGTCGTATCTTGTATTTTTAAAGATGCTGATAATTTTTCACCTGTTTTTAATTGATGATTTTGTAAAATAATTTTTGAAGCCGCCAGATTCGGTGTAATCTGTGGACCACCAAAAGGCCAACCTGTACCTAAAGTCATATCAACCCCCAAACCAATTTCATCAGCCTTCTTAATTGTAAATTGAAGAATATCCATCCACTCATCAGATAGAAAATCAATATTATTACTCTCATACCCTTTCACACCATAAATTGGGGCGATTTCCACACCACCAAAACCTGCTTTAGCGATATCGTTAAGCTGTCTTTCAATCTCTTGTTTATTTACAGCATTACCCATCCACCACCATCGGGTCCATGGTTTCGATTCTTTAGTAATTTCTGGCCAAATATTATCGCTTGTAATTTTTTCATTTACTGAAGTGCATTGTACAAGTGATAAAAATGTAAGAATGAGAATTATTGAAAATAATCGCATTGATTTTTTATTATATATGATATGTTTAATTTATATAGAGGGTTGGATAGGTTTTTACTATATCAAAACTAATAATGATTATTTCTCATTTTGTCCTTCATTGAACCTTCTCATAATATCAATCCAATTAGTAAAAATAATTCCTTCATCTTCAAAAAACTTCATTACTTCTGGATCTGAAAATATTTTCGCTTCCCAGCCTCTTTGCCTCCAAGAATGTGTAATAGTCTTGAAATTTTCTGTAGTTATTGATGGATGAAATATTATTTCTGTTAACCCCGGTTTAAGAGCTCTTACAAGTTTGTAAAAATTTTCTTTGACTTCTTCATATGACGCCCCCTTTGGAACAGCTGTAAAATCATCCAATTTGGGTAGACTGTACCTTTCCGCCATTTCAACTACTTCATCCGTGATTGCAAAACCGATTTTTCTAAACTTATCAACAATTTCCTTATTTGACAAATCAATTACCATTGCAGGAATACCATATTCTTCCGCAATTTTAAAATAAGCTCTGGTATATTCAGGTGAGCCAAATACTGTTCCCATATGCGAATCAATATGAGTAGGATTCCATCCTAATGCAATGGATTTTTCAATTTGAGCACGAATTTCAGTTTCTATATCTTTAGCACTTGCATGCATTACAACATCTGGAACTTCTGGCCACAATTTACCATTAGGATCTATTAAAGTCGGAACATTTATATGGTCAGAAACTGGACCCCACCTATAAGTCTTCCATTCACTAGTCAGTGTTAAATGTAAACCAACGTCAGTTTTTGGATTTTCTATTGACCATTTGATAAAATCTTCAGCATTTGGACATGGCATCATTACTGCAGCTGATTGTATCAGGCCATTCTGCAAATAATTTTCTACTGACTCGTTAGCTTCAGGGCACATTCCCGCATCATCTGCATGTAGTATAAGGATTCTTTTGCCTTTATCGAAGCCTAATAATTCAGCTTGAGTTTTAGATTGAGCAAAAATCGAATTAATAAAAACTATACCTAATACAAGAATTGAGATAGTCAATTTGGAAAATGATTTAAATTTATTTTGCATAATTATATTGTTTATTATTGGTAATTTACAGTCGCTTATTTCATAAATATATTTTTGTGATTCTGTAGCTGCATGCTTTTCCGATGGAATGGCCTTATCGGATAGATAAATTTTACAATTGCTTTTTCCGTTTTCAACCAATGCCAATTCTTCTAAATTTGTTGTGCATTGAATTTCAAGTGCAGCTATACATACTTATCCCATAAAGTATGTTAAAATGAACCGAAACGATGATTTAACTATATTTTTCATATTTCCTTTAATGAGTTAATATATTCTCTTTAATTTCATTTTTTTTGTCAACTCTATTTTTCATAAATACTTCCAACGATTTCCTTCCTCCAGATTGAAAATATAAGAGCTTAATTCTATGGTTTCCAGATGTTAAAGCAACTTCACCTCTTTTTTCAAGGGGACCATGCCATCCATCATTTTCAACAATCAATTGGTCATCAATATACAGTCGGCTTCCATCATTTGTTTTTGTACTAAAGGTATAAATATCCTCACTTGGCACTTCTATAAAGCCATTAAAAATTAACCCAAATGAGTCTGGTAACTTGTTCTCTGGATAAGGAAAAATAAAATTTTCAATAATTCCATTTTTTATTGGTTTCATTTTTAAAAGATCCAATGTGTAATCAATTGGATGATTAAATTCATAATAGTCAAATTTTAATCCTTCCTTTTTATTTGCAACTACAATTGATTTTAGTGGGATCTGTTTATTATAAGAAACTTTATATACATGTCCATTTTTTCCGTTTTTAGAAAACTCAGTAACATTTATTGTTTTACTTTCAGATACTTTAAATGGCTTTGTATATAGTTTAGAGCTTTTTGTTGGAGAAGTCCCGTCGATAGTATATCTAATTTCAACATCTTTTCTTTTCGATTTAAAATCTACCGTAAAATCATCTATAAATACATTTTTGCTTTTAACCCCTTCCAATCTTGGCCAGCGATAATTTACATTCAATTCATCCAATCTTCCAAAATGAGTATCTAATCGATTTAAAAAATCTGGCAAATTTCGTTTTTCTTTTGGCGACCATGCTACTTCAGCAAGCGCACTCATTCTTGGAAAAACCATATATTCAACCTGTTCCGGCGTTCTTATAAATTCAGTCCATACATTTCCTTGCACTCCTAGTATATATTTGTAATCCTCCTTACTTAACATCCGTGGGATGGGTTCGTAGCTATACGCTGTCTCCAAGGTTACCATCCCTTCCATAGCTCTAGGTTCTTCTTCTGGTTTCCCTTGATACAGATCGAAATAACAGTATTGTGATGGGCTCATTACTGCGTAGTGCTTTTGCTTTGCAGCCTCTAATCCACCTTTTTCTCCTCTCCATGACATGATAGCGGCGTTAGGTGCCAATCCGCCTTGCATTATTTCATCCCATCCAATTATTTTTCTTTCCTTTGAATTTACAAATTTCTCGATTCTTGTAATAAAATAACTCTGCAAATCGTGTTCATCGTTCAATCCCTCATTTTTTATACGAAGTTGGCATTTAGAGCACTTTTTCCATGCCGTTTTAGGAGCTTCATCGCCACCAATATGGATATATTCAGAAGGAAATAATTCCATCACTTCAGTCAGTACATCTTCAATAAATGAAAACGTAGCATCATTCCCTGCACAGTAAATATTCTCTGAAAATGACCATGCTGAACGAACTTCAAAAGGACCTCCCGTACATGAAAATTCGGGGTAAGCAGCTAAAGCTGCTATTGAATGACCTGGCATTTCAATTTCAGGAATAATTGTAATGTTTCTATTTTGTGCATATACAACTAGTTCTTTGATTTCTTCTTGGGTATAAAAACCACCATATCGCTTACCGTCTAGCACACCTGGTTTATTTAATTCGGGTACTGTTGTTCCTTTTCTCCATGCACCAATTTCGGTTAAAAGAGGGTATTTTTTAATTTCTATACGCCAACCTTGATCTTCAGTCAGATGCCAATGGAATGTATTCATTTTGTGCATGGCGATAAAATCTATGTACTTTTTGATAAATGGTACAGGGAACATGAATCTACCAACGTCAAGATGCATTCCGCGCCATTTGAACCTTGGTTTGTCTCTAATTACAACTGCGGGAATTGTCCATTCGATATCTTCAATGGCTTTTGATCCGTAAATCTCAACAGGTAAAAGCTGGAATAAAGTCTGCACTGCATAAAATAGTCCGGTTGGCGAACCTGTTAAAGTAGTTTTATTTTCATTGCTATAAAGTGTATAGCCTTCATCTCCAAGAGATGAATCTACATTTTCATCTGTTAATTCAATTGAATTATAATTATCATTTCCTGCGGATGGTTCAATAAGTTTCAAAGAATATCCACTCATCAAATTTATTTGATCAACAAAATAATTGGCAAGATCTTTTACTTTTTTGGTATCAGAATTATATATAATTTGAGTATGTTCGTTTAACCTGAAACTACCGTTATTGACTTTTAATTCCATAGGTTTTGGAATAATACTAATTTCTGAGTTTGCATTGTTGTCTATACTTTTACAGCCTGCTAAAAGAAGAGTTAGTATTATTGTAAAAAATGTTATTGTATTCTTCATTTTAATATTCGTTAAATAATTTTTATTGTGGCTAATGGTTTATATTTTCAGGCCAACCTTTTTTCCAAACTCCGTATCTACAACACTCAAATTTTTTCCTAATACATAATATTTTTTACCTACATCCAGTTCATTCATTTTTCCAAGATTTATATTCTTCAAGGATATCTTCACCACTAATAAATGGTTTATACACAATACGGGCGTAAAATGAATATTCTTTACCTTGTTTTGGATGCGGAATTAAAAACTGGAAATCCCATGCAGGGTTTTGTGGACCAGCACCGGTATCTGATTGTGTAAATCGAATAATACCATCTTTTGGCGTAGAAAATAAATAGGCAAAAACCATATCTTTATACTTACCATAATAAAATGGTTCCATAAAAATATAATTAGAGTAATGATTTGCTAAAATCAAATTAAATTCAGGTACGGCAAAAAGATTAAAATTATCATTAACTCCTATATGCGTACTAGCTACGCCGTGTTTTAATGAATTGGCACCTATCCACTTTTTTTCATCAGCACCTTTCTCCTTACCTAAAAAGTATATTTTTTTATCTTTTGGAGCGTTTATATAACTTGCCCAGAAAAATCCAGCATAACCATGTTTGAAAAACTCATTCGATTTTATAATACATCTGAAATTAATATCAATATAGTGTGGAGAGACTACTTTAAAAGTAGTCCAACTTTCGACATGCGACAAAGGTGTTTCAGCTTGATGCAATTCAATATTATTTTTTGAGATTTGCTTTAATTTCATTGGAAAAATCCGAGGTTCAAAAAGCTCAGTTAAAGAATCTCCTGCAAAAATATGTTCCAGGTTAAACCCTGCAAAAGAGGGAACAAAAATATTTGAATCCTGAGCTGCATGTATTAATTCAGAAATACCATTATAACCACTTTGGTGATGTTCTCCATATTCATTATTGTCAACAAAAACAGTATGTAAATCACCTACTACAATTGATTTAGTTGGCTCATTCAACACATTATTTCCATCTGTAGTTAAGATTATTGGCAAGTGCCATAAACCACCGCTACCTACCCAGTCATTTACCTTGACCGTAATTTGATTGGCCTTTCCAAAATTTAATTTATCAGATAACTTGGTAAAAGTTGGTTTACCGGCAACACTTTTACCATCTTCACCGAAAGCGCCTACTTTCACTCCATTAATGAATAGTTCATAAGCATCGTTTACACCCTCAAACTTTATCCAAACATTCTTCCCTCTCCAGTCAGCTGGTACGACAACACTTTTTCTATACCAACCAAAAGAGTCCAAGTTAGGATATCCCTGAACTTCCCAACTTTTCCCTCCATCAATGCTCTTCCAATTTGGATCAATAAATGATTCAGCATACCAATTTTCAGAAGTACCACTATTACTTTCATCGGGAGAAAAATACCAATTTTTTGATATATCAATTGTATTAGGTGACTGGTCATCTACACAAGATATTGTTAGTGTGAGAACAAAAAGGATTAGGCTTAATTTTATACATTCCACTGTATTAGAACTCAAATTCATATTTTATTTATTAACTCTTTTTTCGTTCATTAAATTTTTTCATGATATTAACCCGTTACCCAAATAGTATTCGGTTGCGTCATTAGCTTTCGGGCACAATCCTGTATCATCTGCATAAAGTATAAGGATTCTTTTGTCTTTTGTGAATCTCTAAAAAATTGCCCATAGACAATAATACAAAAAAATTAATAAAATTAGTTTTTAATAGATATGTGGAATTTTTAAATAGAATCGTTCAGATTATTATGAAATAGTTAAAATATGTTTACCTTAGTAAAATTGACTAACCAAACCATCCTAATAAAAAGAAGATATAAGCTAATCAACATCAAAAGATTAATAAACAATTATACACTGAATAAAATCCTAAAATAATTTAGGTTAAAAAGTAGATCTATTGAAGTAACTTTAGCAGACAAAGAAAGTGAGAATGCTAATACCTAATTGTGAACTCTGAATACATTCAACTTAATTTTTAATATAAACAATATTGGAATATGGTATAGGTACTTAAGGTCACAATATAATTGTTATCTAATCAAATAAATTATTAATTTTTAAATTTAAATTATGAGCTATTCAAAACCAAAATTAAAAGAAAAATATGGGAATTTTATCAATGGAAAATTTGTTGATCCGGTAGGAGGTGAGTATTTTGAAAACACTTCACCAATTGATGGCTCTCTCATTGCTAAATATGCTCGATCTCAAAAAGAAGATGTTGAAATAGCAGTAGATGCTGCTAATGCGGCTAAGGAAGCTTGGGGTAACACTTCAGCTGCTGAAAGAGCTGCTTTACTTAATAAGGTTGCTGATATTATTGAAGAAAATCTAGAAGAATTTGCATTGGTCGAAACTTGTGATAATGGTAAACCAATTAGAGAAACACTTAATGCAGATATTCCTTTATCAGTTGATCACTGGCGATATTTTGCAGCTGTGATCAGAGCTGAAGAAGGTTCTGCAACTGAATTGGATGCGAACACGGTATCGCTGATTATTAAAGAACCTCTAGGTGTAGTTGGACAAATTATTCCATGGAATTTCCCGTTATTAATGCTATCTTGGAAATTACCACCAGCACTTGCTGCAGGGAATTGTGTAGTATTAAAACCTGCAGAACAAACTCCTTCATCAGCAACATTATTAATGGAAAAAATTGCCGATGTATTTCCTCCAGGAGTTGTCAATATAATTCATGGTTTTGGACCAGAAGCTGGAAAACCATTAGCATCCAGTTCTAAAATAGATAAAGTAGCATTTACAGGAGAAACTACTACTGGTCAGTTAATTATGCAATATGCCTCTAAAAATCTAAATCCGGTTTCTATGGAATTAGGTGGTAAATCGCCAAATATTTTCTTTAATTCTGTAATGGACGAAGATGATGCTTTTTTAGACAAGGCTATAGAGGGAGCCGTTTTATTTGCATTTAATCAGGGTGAGGTCTGCACTTGTCCATCAAGAATTTTAGTGCAAGAAGGTATTTATGATAAATTTATGGAAAAGGTGATTGAAAGAACAGAAGCTATTGTACAGGACAATCCTTATGATGTGGCAACCATGGTGGGTGCTCAGGCTTCTAATGATCAGCAAGAAAAAATACTGTCGTATATCAAGATCGGTAAAGAAGAAGGCGCTAAAGTCTTAACAGGTGGAGAGGCTTGTAACTTAGATGGTGATTTTGCAAATGGATATTATGTTCAACCAACAATTCTTGAAGGTCATAATAAGATGCGGGTATTTCAAGAAGAAATTTTTGGACCAGTAGTGTGTGTTACAAAATTTAAAGATGAAGCCGAAGCTATCGAAATTGCAAATGATACTCTTTACGGATTAGGTGCAGGAGTTTGGACAAGAGATGCTCACCAATTATATCAAATACCCAGAGCTATTAAGGCTGGTAGAGTATGGGTAAACTGTTATCATGCCTATCCAGCTCATGCTCCATTTGGTGGATATAAAAAATCGGGTTTTGGTAGAGAAAACCATTTAATGATGATGAACCACTATAGACAAAGTAAAAATATGCTGATTTCTTATGATAAGAATAAGTTAGGATTCTTTTAATAAATCTCTTGATTGAAAAAATAAAGGCTGGCTAAAATAATTGGTTAGCCTTTGTTATTTATTTTTTAAATCTTATATATGAAGTATGAAAGAGTGGCAATAACAGAACGAGCTCTAGAAATTGTTAAACAGCTTAAAACAAAATATGGAGAATTAATATTTCATCAAAGTGGTGGATGTTGTGATGGTTCAGCTCCAATGATTTTTGAAAAAGGAGATATGTACCTAGATGATAGTGATATTTTACTTGGGCAATTGGAAGGAGTAAATTATTATATGAACCAAGACCAATTTGAATATTGGAAATACACATATTTAACAATTGACATAACAGAAGGCAGAGGCTCAAGTTTTTCTCTTGAAATTCCACTTGGTGTAAGATTTATAATCCATTCAAGATTATTAACAGATGAAGAAAATTCAGAATTAAATGAATGATTATTCCTAACTATTACATAAAAGAAACGATGTAATGAAAGCTAAAAAGGTATTTATAAATATTTTTATTCAGTCAAAATGTTGTCATAATTTAATTTTTTATTTTGGAAAGTACACTCTTATATCTGGGTGCATTGTATATAGTCGATATTGAACACCATCATTAACCAAAATACCGCTTGATTTATTTCCACTTACAATTGGATTTTTGGGATATTTTTTCCAGTTTATTAGATCCTCTGACATGGCTACATTGGTTGTCCAGTCTCGCCAAGGATTATGGCCAGAGGAATGATAGTAGGCATAATATCTTCCTTTGTATTTGATTATTTGATTCATTGCCACCGCCTGTTGATCATATTGTTCCGGCCCTTTATTTATTACAGGTTTATTTTGAACATTTTTCCAAATCTTTAAGTCAGTTGATACAGCCAACCATACTCCTCCGTCGTTACGCTCATAAAACAAATACCATTTGTCATTTTCAATCCAAACCGTAATTGTACCAAAAGGACCCTTGCTAATTGGTTCTCCAGAAGTCATTCTAATATCCAGATCATGTTTTTTCTTCCAATGGATGCCATCTGTTGATGTTAGTATTTGTGCAATATCATTTTTGCCTTCAGCAAACATATAAAATAATCCTCTGTGAATAACAACCTGCATGTCTTCTACCCAATATTCAGTGAAAATGGGGTTATGAGAATATCGAGTCCAATTAAGTCCATCATTAGAAGTGGCATAGCCAAGAAATACAGTGTCTGTAGAGTCCTTGTTATAGCCAGAATACCACAAGTGATAGATAGAATCTTTGCGCAAAATATATCCACGCTCCCGAATAGACTTGTCCCATGTTTTTGCACCTGTACCAGTGAAAACTGGATTATTCTTGTAGGGTATAAAATTTACAAGTTCAGATGGAAACTCAACAGTTTCTTCATTTTTCACTCTTTGATTATCTGTTCCTTTTTTAGATTGACATCCAAAAATTATGAATATGATTGTTAGTAAAATGATTTTTTTTATTTTGTTCATACTATTAATATTATTTCAATCCTAAAGTTTCTCAAAAATAGCTAAAACCATTTACAAGCCTTATAAATAGAATTTAAATTTGTAATTATAAAAAATGCATATAGTATAGAGTTTTTACTTGTTGTATTTTCACTCAAATAATTTTTTCTCCTTCATCTGCTGTTATTGTATTTATTATTAATTGTAAATTGAGTAAATATATTTGTCCTTTTATTTAGATTAAAATCTAATTAATCCTGTTTTGTCTTGATTGTTCTGAAAATTAAGACTTGAAATAAGACAATTTAAATCTTACAAATCTAATGGCTATATGGGTTGTCTTAGTTGTCTTATTTGTCTTGCATTTTTTTGATCAGGGATAATTATTTTTTACCAATTTGCATTTGTAATTGTTGAATCCGCTTTTTTTTGTGATTTTCTTAGGTATGTTGTTGTAATTGTTAAATCGGTATGCCTAGCTTGATTCATTACAGATACTGGTGAAACACCACTATCTAAGGCAAAAGTTATACCACTATCTTTTAAGGAATATAAGGGGTTGTCAGTTATATTCTTCTTTACTATATACTTTTGCCAAAGATCATAATAATACTTTCCACTAGATTGAGATGTACCTGTTTTACAGATATTTCGTGAAAATAAATAATCCTGATTATTTGATTTTCGTATGTGAAAAGCTAATTCATTTATGACAAATTTAGGTATTGTAACGTAACCATGCGTTTTTTTAGAAATTTCAGGACTAAGATAAATGAGGCCTTCTTCAAGAAGAATATTATGAACTTTTAGCTTAGACATTTCTGTTGGTCTGATGTAACAAAAGTATATCAATTTACATAAGAGTAAATATTCTTTATTAACTTCCTTGAGTTCTTCAAAAATAGTATCAATAATTGGTTTTTCAATAATCATTCTTTTTTTAGGCTGATTTCTCTTCTTTTTAAATGGTTTAGTTGGGTTCGTTTTTATAAAACTTTTTTGTACCAAATAGTTAGAAAACAGCCTTAATGTAAGTAAGTAATTATTGTATGTCCGTGTTGAAACATTACGCTCAAAATATATATAATCCAAAAAGTTTGAAAGCATTTCAGATTTAAAATTATAGACAAATTCATTTTTGTAATATTTTCTTACCCAATCAGCAAATATTTTCAAAATTGATCCATATGATCTCAGTGTATCTTTTCGTATTGCATTATTTTTAAGATCAAGCTCTAAACTTTTTCTAAAATGTTCTATCGCATCTAGTAATAATGTAAAAGAGTTTCTTGTTTCATTTTCCACCATTGGATTCCAACCAACAGATAGGTTTTCATTAATTTTTATAATTAGTTGTTTTGCTACTTTTTTTCTTTTTAATGTCGGTTTTAAATGGGGTACACGTTTTCTAACACGTTGTAATTTTCCTGTTGTTGGAGATTTAACCGAATATACGATAATCCATTCTTTGTTAATTCGTAATTCCGCAGGGATGTAATCTGAAAAAGGTACTAGGTAATTTTGAGATTTTTGCATTTTTTTTTTACTTATAAACTATTTGCCTATAAATAATTACAAAATGACTAAGTTTTGACACAAATCTGACACAGCATTTAATGAAAAAACCTTGTAAATAACTACAATACAGTTACTTACAAGGATTTTGTAGCGAGAAGGAGAATTGAACTCCTGACCTCCGGGTTATGAATCCGACGCTCTAACCATCTGAGCTACCTCGCCTTTTTATATTGAACAGCTTTTCAAGGACTGTTTATTATCCTGCGATATTAAAGTCAAATCTCTACTGAAGGAGACCTGATTAATTTTCGAGTTTGCAAATATAAAAACAAATTTATTTGCAGCAATGGAAACAACTAAAAAAATTTAAATAAAATATTTTTTTTAGAGTTAGATATTATATATATTGCCTTTTTTAAAAATGAGCTATAATGTCAGATAAAATAAAAATAGAATTAGAATTTCCAATTCAGGCTTCACCAAGTTTCTTATTTCAGTACCTTTCAACGCCGGATTCTTTGGGAGAATGGTTTGCTGATAATGTCAATTCAAGGGGGAAAATGTTTACGTTTATCTGGGATGATTCCGAAGAGGTTGCAGAGAGGCTATCTCAAAAAAATAATGACTGCATCAAGTTTAAATGGGTGGAAGATGAGGATGATAAAACCTATTTTGAATTTAGAATTCAAGTTGATGCATTGACAAAAGATGTGTCATTGATGGTTACTGATTTTGCTGAAGAAGATGAGGTGGAGGAATCCAAAATGTTTTGGGAAAATCAGATTGCTGAATTAAAACATACAATTGGAGGTTGATCCTTTATAAATAACAATTAAAACTGAGCCTTGATTTTGTCAAGGCTTTTTTTATTATTTTTGAGCACCTATATATTTGAAAAATATGTTGAACTACAACGGGCAGATCATTTCGAAAGATGATTCTAAATTATCTTATCAAAACCGTGCCTTTAAATATGGAGATGCGGTATTTGATACTTTAAAATATAAAAATGGAGCAATTGTTTTTATTGAAGATCATTACTTTAGGTTGATGTCATCCATGAGGATGCTGAGAATGGGTATTCCTATGAATTTTACTTTAAAATTTTATAGAGATGAAATTTTGAAATTAGTAAATAAGAAAGATCTGCCCGGAAATTCAAGAGTGAGGGTAACAGTTTTTAGGAAAGATGGAGGTTTGTACGCTCCTCAAAATAATGAAATTAATTACCTTATTGAAACAGAAAGTCTGATTTCCAGATCTCTTAAGACCTATGAGATTGAATTGTTTAAGGATTTCCAGGTTTATTCCGGAGTACTTTCCACAATAAAGACCAACAATAGAATGATCAATGTGATTGCGAGTATTTTTGCTTCTGAAAATGAATTTCAGAATTGCGTATTGATCAATGAGAAAAAGAATATAGTTGAAGCGATAAACGCCAATATCTTTTTAATTAAAGGGAAAGATATTTTTACACCGGCTCTTTCTGAAGGGTGTATCAATGGGGTTTTTAGAAAAAAAATCATTGAATTGTTAAGCAATACAGAAGAGTATAATATTCATGAAACAAGTGTTTCACCCTTTGAATTGCTCAGAGCAGAAGAAGTTTTTCTCAGTAATTCAATAACGGAAATTCAATCGGTTAGCAAGTATCGGAAAAAGAATTACACAAACGATAAGACATTGAAGATCATTAAACTTCTGGATCAGGTCTGTTAAAAAAATGACATAGGTAGATTTCCCGAATTAATTTAAACTGGGATTTTTAGGAGCATTTGCCCAGATTTTGTAAACGCCTCCATACTTGATCAATTCATTCTTCCAAAAATTGTTGTGACCAACCTTAAATAGATTTTTAAATTTGTTTTCCACAACCAGCCATGAAGTTGACACTAATTCTTGTTCTAATTGTTCTTTACTCCAGCCGGTATATCCCAAAAAGAATCGAATATCATTTTTTGACAGAACATCATCCTTTAATAATTCCTGAACAGTTTCAAAATCACCACCCCAAAAAATACCATTACCTATTTCTATACTGTCAGGTATGAGTTCAGGAACTTTATGTACAAAGTATAGATTACTTTCAGAAACTGGTCCGCCGTGATAGATCTTAAAAGAAGAATCGATTTCAGGAATCAGATCACTAAAAATATAGGGAGAAGGTTTGTTGAATATAAAACCAACAGAGCCATTCTCATCATGCTCAGATAGAAGAATTATAGATCTATTGAATGAGCGATCACCTAAGATCGAAGGCTCGGCTATTAAAAGTTTTCCTTTTGCTGGTTTAATTAAGTTCATAATTTAAAAAAAAATACAGGACTAAATCTACAAAAAATAGTTTAATAAAAAAAATCATCTAAAAATAAGGATCTTTAGATGACTTTTATTTTGATACAGACCTTTGCGAAACTACTTGTTCTTGGAATTTTTATCTTTTACGATCTTAATGGTCAGCTCATTTGTCTTTTTGTTCAGATCCATAAAGATACCATCGTTTTCATTGAGATTGGCATTTACAATTTCTTCAGCCAAAGCATCTTCAATGTAT
>Ga0190293_1000080_pt1 | contig 34564 bp, 27 predicted proteins | sample 48693001_MG_FD_161671 | JGI IMG/M metagenome (GOLD analysis project Ga0190293, IMG submission 161671) | Hydrothermal vent microbial mat bacterial communities from Southern Trench, Guaymas Basin, Mexico - 4869-30-0-1_MG | ecosystem: Environmental > Aquatic > Marine > Hydrothermal vents >...
TGGGCAGCTCCTATGCACTCATGGGGCTCGGCATGGTACTGATCTACAAGGCCTCTGAGGTCCCCAATTTCGTCCAGGGCGAAATGGCGCTTCTGCCGATCTTCATCGCCTACATGTTACTCAGCTCTTATGGACTTCCCTATTACATTGCCTTTCCCGCGACACTCCTATTTGCATTTTTCCTGGGTTGCGTTCTGGAATTCGCCGTCCTCCGGCGCGCCAAAGAACCGAATGTCCTGGGTTTGATCATCATTACCATCGGTCTGGAGATGCTTCTGCTCGGTTTTGTCTCCTGGAAATTCGGTGCCGACCAGCGCTCCATGCCCTTTCCCATATCGACTTACGACAGCATTGTCATCGGCGAAATTTTCATCAGCACTCTGGATATGCTGACCCTGGTGGTTGCCCTGACCATCATGCTGATTCTGTTTCTCTTTTTCAGGTTCTCTAAAATCGGCGTTGCCATGAAGGCGACCCAGCAGAACGAAAACGCCGCCGCATTGATGGGTATCAAGACAAACCAGATCCGCATGATCACCTGGGGCATATCGGCCATGGTAGGAAGCGTGGCCGGTCTTTTAATTGCGCCGGTCATAGTGGAGCCCTATATGATGTGGGACCCCATGCTCAAGGGATTCGCCGGCGCCGTGGTGGGAGGTATGACCTCCTTGCCTGGAGCGGTCTTCGGCGCCTATATTGTGGGCGTGGTGGAACATCTTTTCGGCGGATATGTATCCATTGAATTCAAATCCGTGGTGGCTTTTGTTGTCATCGTCCTGGTGCTGTGCTTCAAACCCAGTGGTTTGTTTGCCAGGCACTATGTGAAGAAAGTGTGACTTGGTGTTTTGTTTTTTGTGTTTTGTTTTTGGCAGCCAAACCATTTAACTGCTAAGTACCAAACACCAAACACTAAACACCAAATAACAAATAACAAAAAGGAGAAAAAGAATGAAAAAGAATCTTTTATGCGTTTTTGCTGTGATGGTGATGATACTTGGCTTTACCTTGGCCGCCCATGCCGGAGAAGGTGTCACGGACACGGAAATTCACATCGGCAACTGGGGGCCCCAGACCGGTCCGGCTGCTCCCTGGGGAGCCGTTGCCCGGGGAACTGATGCCTACTTCAAGATGATCAATGCCGAAGGGGGCATCCATGGCCGCAAACTGGTGTTCCACTATTTTGACGATGGCTACAACCCGGCCAAAACAATGGCCGGTGTCAAGCAGCTCCAGGAAGAAACTGGTATGTTCGCCTTTGTATCGGGTGTGGGTACCGCAACGGGTCTGGCTGTCAAAGATTATCTCATGGAACGCAAAATAATTATGATGGGAATGGCTGCCGGTTCACGGCACTGGGTCGAGCCACCCAACAAGTACATATTCAATACGTATCCCCTCTATCTGGGAGATGCCCAGGTTCTTTCCCAATATGCCGTCAGCAATCTCAGCTTCAAGCGTATCGCCATTGCCTACGCGAATGACGATTACGGCAAACAGGGATTGGAAGGCGCCCAGTGGCAGCTGGCCAAATTCGGGATGGAGCTTGTGGAACAAATTCCCGTGAATGTGGCGGACACGGACATGAAGCCCTATATCATGAAATTCCGCAAAGCCAAAGCCGAAGCGGTTCTCCTGTTTGTCAACCCTGGTCAAGTGGCTCGCCTCATTGGAACCGGCAAGGCCATGAAGTTCGAGCCCCAATGGATGACCACCACCACCTGCGGCGATGTTCCCCTGATGATGGCCATCACCAAAGGTCTTTATGCCGGCACCATTCTGGCCGATTTTGGTATGATGGATCCTGGGCTGGTCGGTATCGGGAACACCGAAGGTGCGAACAACCCGACGCACCCGCTGATGAAAAAGTATTATAATGATGCTTACAAAAAATTTGCCGCCAAGGAAGAGCGGTGGGGACTCACCTTTGCTGCGGGTATCGGCTTTGTGGAACCCTTTGTGGAAGCCCTGAAGCGCGTGGGCCGGGATCTGACCCGTGAAAAACTGGTGGCGGAATTGGAGAAAATGGATAATTTCCAGGGCATCATGGGACGTGTCAGTTATAAACCCTTCGATGCCAATGACCCGTTGTGCCGCGTCGGCCAGCAGGAAGTTTTTCTTGGACAAGCGACAAAAGATGCCAAGGCGAAAATATTGACCTACTGGAATCGAACCGAATACATTCCCATGGGAAAATAAAATCGCTTCGCGATTTTATTTGACGCGACGTTGTCGCTATATTTGCTGCATGGCAAACTGAAACATGGAGGCTGGAACCTGAAATGGAATCCAGCCTCCAATGCCAATCTTTAACCTGCAGGATTCACGTTCATGGCTTTTTTTGAGGTAAAAAATCTGTCCATCAGTTTCGGTGGATTAAAAGCACTCGACAACATCTCTTTTGAGGTCAAAAAGGGAGAGATCTACGCCATTATCGGTCCCAACGGTGCCGGCAAAACCACCCTCTTCAACTGCATCAACGGTATCTACAAACCCAACAGGGGCCGGATACTCTTCAAAGATCAAAATATCCGGGGCAAGAAGCCGGACAAGATCGCCAAGATGGGCATTGCCCGGACATTCCAGAACATCGAGCTCTTCAACAACATGAACGCCATGGAAAACATCATGATCGGCCGGCATCTGCATATGAAAACCGGTCTGTTCCAGGGCGCCTTTCTGTGGGGTAGACATTCCTTTGCCGGAAAAGAGGAAGCTTCCCATCGTAGAAAAGTGGAAGAAATAATCGATCTCCTGGATCTCCAGGCGGCCCGGAACAAATTCGTGGGTAGCCTGCCCTACGGTACCCAGAAACAGATCGAACTGGCCAGAGCCCTGGCACTGGAACCGGAGCTGTTGCTCCTGGACGAACCCTGTGCCGGCATGAATGCAGAAGAGAAGCAGGACATGATCTTCTGGGTCAAGGATATCCAGGACGAACTGGGAATCACCATCCTGCTCATCGAACACGACATGACCATGGTCATGGATATTTCGGATCGTATCCTGACATTGAATTTCGGGAAAACCATTACCGAGGGAACACCGCAAAAGGTTCAGACACATCCTGAAGTATTGCGAGCCTATCTGGGAGAAGACGACGGTGAGTGCGCTGCTTGAAATAAAAAATATTGAAACCTATTACGACCTGATTTATGCCATCCGGGGCGCTTCCTTAACTGTTGAAGAAGGCAGTATTACCGCCATTCTCGGAAATAACGGTGCCGGAAAATCCACGATCCTGAAAACCGTCATGGGACTCATCGAGGACCAGCCGGACAAGGGAACCATTGAATTCATGGGCAAACGGATCGACGGCATGGACACGGACAAAATCGTCCGCATGGGAATTACCCTGGTGCCGGAAGGCCGGGAAGTGTTCGAAGAGCTCACGATCCGGGAAAACCTTCTCATGGGGGCCTACATCCGCAAAGATAAAAAAGAAATCGATCAGGACCTTGACAGGGTGTTCGGCTACTTTTCGATTTTGAAGGAACGTGTGAACCAGTGGGCTGGAACCCTCTCCGGCGGCGAGCAGCAGATGCTGGCCATCGGGCGGGCACTCATGAGCCGGCCAAAACTTCTCTTCCTGGATGAACCATCCCTGGGACTCTCCCCTATTCTGGTCAAGGAAATCTTTGAAATCATCAAGACCATCAATGCCGAAGGCGTGACCATCCTGCTGGTGGAGCAGAATGCCCGTATGGCTCTGGGCGTTTCGAAAACCGGGTTGATCATTGAAAACGGCCGCTTTGTCATGAAGGGCAAGGCCTGCGATTTAATGGAGGACAAAGACGTCAAGGAGTTCTACATGGGAGTCAAATCAGAGGCTTCCGTCAAGGGATATCAGCGCTGGAAACGTAAGAAGGCATGGCGATAAATTTGCTTCGCAAATTTATCATACGCGGCTTCGCCGCTCTAATAGGTTAATATGTTTATTGGGCTTGTTGGGTTCATTGGGTTGAGGAAATTGTTTGTCCGCAATCAAACACAATGAATCCAACGAACTCAATAAACCAACGAACACAACAAACTCAATGAACTCAACAAACTCAATGAACACACAAAACCAGACCGTGCCGGCCGCATTTCTGGCAGCCGTCAAAAACTGGGGCCCCCGGACTGCCATGCGCAAGAAGGAATTTGGGCTCTGGCATGACATCACCTGGAACGAATATCATGAAAATGTCAAAAAGATTGCCTGCGCACTGATGGCCCTGGGGCTCGAAAAAGACGACTGTGCCGCCATTATCGGGGACAACTGCCCGGAATGGGTCTACGCAAGCGTTGCCATTCAATGCTGTGGCGCAGGTGCCGCCGGTGTGTATTCTACCAACGCCTGGCAGCAGGTCGAATATGTAGTGTCCAACGCCGATGCCAAATTCTTATTTGCCGAAAATGAAGAACAGCTGGACAAGTGGCTTCATTTTCGAGAAAACGCGCCCGCTTTAAAAAAGGTAATCGTCTGGGACACCGAAGGCCTGCGCCGGTTCGACGACCCCATGGTAATGTCTTTCGATGATCTGCTGAAACTGGGAGAAAAGACGGCCCGGGAAAAACCGGACATGTTTCAAAGAAGAATTGACCGGATCGATCCCGAAGATCTGTCCGTACTCATCTACACATCCGGGACCACCGGTCCTCCCAAGGGGGCCATGCTGTCACATCGCAACTGCGTCTGGATGGGAAGTGCCCTTACATCCAACAACCCCATGTATGACGACGATGACATCATGTCATTTCTGCCCCTGTGTCATATTTTTGAACAGCTCTTTACCATTCTGGCCCACTTTCAGATCGGCCATATCGTTAATTTTATCGAGAGCCCGGATACGATTGTCGACAACATGATCGAAATTTCCCCCACCGTTGCACACGCGGTGCCGCGAATATGGGAAAAGTACTATTCCGCCATCATGATCCGCATGTCCGATGCCACCTGGTTCAAACGGCTCGTGTTCGGGGCGGCCATGAAAGTCGGCAAGAAACGCGCCACCCTCGAAATGAATTTTGAACCAATTCCGTTCTTTCTTAAAACACTTTTCGGCCTTGCCCACTTTGTCGTGTTCCGAAAACTCAAGGAACGGATGGGATTCGACCGCGTTCGGGTCGCCTACTCCGGCGCGGCACCCATTGCACCGGAAATTCTCCATTTTTTTCATTCCATCGGTGTGAACCTGGTGGAGGGCTATGGCCAGACCGAGGGTACCGGCGTCACCACAACCTCCGAAATCGGACACGTTAAATTTGGATCGGTGGGTTTGCCCCTGAAAGGGGTTGAAATCAAAATCGCCGATGACGGAGAAATACTCGTCAAATCGCCCGGTGTGTTCATGGGCTATTTCAAGAACCCGGAATCAACTGCTGAAACCATCGTGGATGGCTGGCTCCATTCCGGAGACGTGGGGACCATTGACGAGGACGGATTCCTGACCATCACAGACCGCAAGAAAGATATAATTGTCACGGCGGGAGGGAAAAACATTACCCCGCAGTACATTGAAAACAAACTCAAAGCGAGTCTCTATATCAACGACGCCGTGATCATTGGAGACCGGCGCAAGTTTCTGTCCTGCCTGATTATCATCGATGAAGACAATGTCGTCAAATTTGCCCAGGACCACAAGGTTCAGTTTTCCACCTACAAAGATCTCACCCAACACGAAGACATCAACAAACTTATCGACGACGAAATCAAAGCCGTCAATGAATCCCTGTCCCGTGTAGAACGGGTCAAAAAATTTACCATCCTGCCGAAAAAACTCTATGAAGAGGATGGTGAGGTTACCCCCACCATGAAGGTCAAACGCGGTTTTATCAACGAAGCTTTTGGTGATCTCATCGAGGCGATGTACTAAACGGAATCATTATTTTGTGCTTGGATTGTCAATATATATTTTACCCCCATTTAAACATTCAACGATAGAAGGGTTCGAGGATTCGAGGGGTCAAGGGTTCAAGTGAAATTTAAACGATGATTTCAGTGAACACCTACATTCAACCATGCACAGCCTTTCTCGGAATTATTAACCTGGCAACTAAATAGCTCAACACGTCATGCCGGATCCCCGATCGAGCCGAGGACAAGCTTGATAAGCCTGCCCCGGCAAGTAGTTAGCCGGGGGCATCCAGTGCCTTTCTGGATTCCCGCCTGCGCGGGAATGACAGCTTTAAGGTATTTAATTGTCGGAGTAGATACCCGGATCCAAAGGGCCCGGCACTGATTCAACCCTATAAGGGTTAATGTTATACACATTCATCGTGTGATAAACTCTAAATCCGAATATCGAAATACGAAACAAATCCAAATATCAAATGCTCAAATGTTTCAAACAGAATGCTTAAATTGGTATCGCCAAGGTCTTGTTTGGATCATTCGAATTTGGATCATTCGGTATTGTTTAGGATTTCGAATTTCGTGCTTCGGATTTAAGTAACTACCACCATCGGCATAGCCAAATATCTCTGACCTGGCCCAAAGGACCAGGTTTTAAATGACGGAATAAAAAAAGAGGTATGACGATGACCGTTGCCTATACCAGCTATTTGAAGATAAAAAAGCATGCGGGGGCTTATCGAACAGCCCACCTGAAAAACTTTGGCGAGCCCATAAACTTCGGTATCCATGGCGGCATCGATTGCTCCTGGAATGCGGATATCAAAGTCGTTTAACTCGGATATCTCATAAAAAAAACCCTTGTAATTACTACAAGGGTTTTTTTATGTCTTTTCAATTTATCTCAGACCGGGCCTGTATCCGCAATAATTGATTCGCAGGCCAGGCAGATGTTAATTGATTCGATCCCGTAATTTCCCGGAGCACTTAAATGTCACAACTCTTCGCGGCGCCAGCATCAGATCGTCACCTGTAGCGGGATTCCGGCCTTTTCTCTCATTCTTATCCCGGATACAAAACTTGCCGAATCCACTGATGAGAACATCTTCGCCGGACTGAAGTGTATTTTTGATAATTTCTATAAGGGTTTCGATTATATCCGTACTCTGTTGCTTGGTTAACCCTTCGTCGGCTTGAACCGTATTGATGATATCCGCTTTTGTAAGTGCCATCGTAAAAAATACTCCTATGTTTATATATCGTTTTAACAGGTACAGAAACTTATATATCAATTGTCAGTTTTAAATAATTATGTCAAGGGATTATATAATATATCTTCACTTTTTTTATTTTTTGGTACCATTTCGTTCCCAACCTGTCCACCCACATCATTGATTTGACAAAATCGGTTATTCATGCTCAAATAAATTTTTCCATAGCCTGACAGGAAAGACAACCGAACATGACAAGCAAGCCCGATAAAGCAGAATCCAAAGAGCGTAGAAGTCACGCCCGTCAAACGTGCTCGCTAAAGGTCGGCTATGCAACCATGGATCTCAGCTTTATCGACTTTATTACGGATATCAACTGCTGGGGTGTCTTTATTCAATCGGACAAAAAGGTCCCTGTCGGCGAATCGGTCAGTATGACCATTCCCCTCCATGTAGACGAACAGTCCATCAAAATCATCGGAGAGGTTATGTGGTCCGGCCCTCAGGGTATAGGCGTTAAATTCAATATGGGCGTCAACGCCTCCGTACTGAGCACACTGCTTGATTGACAACATCAGCCTCTTTTTGATACACTCGTTTATTGATGCATCTCCTTTTCATCCCCTCATGAAAGACAGGTGATATATGTCGAGCCAGAAAAAAGGTATTCTCTCAGATGAAATTATTGTCATCACTATCGGTTTTGCTATTGTCTACTGGATCATCGATTCGATTTTTTGGGTCTTTGCCAAAGTTGATATCGGGTTTTTCAGCCATATATTCCGTCCGGATCTGGGAGAAATGGGTGCCCGGATCATTGTTGTCTGCCTCTTTGCCATCTTCGGATCCCATGCACATCAAATGATCAAAAAGTATAAAAACGCTCAAAAAGAAATTGAACATCTGAAAACAGCCAACGAACAACTTGCCCAGGAAATTGCAGCCCTGAAGGTTGAATAGAAACGCTGGAGTATCGCCTTTTTAGCTTTTTAGGGGTTTAGACTGTAGGCTGTTAGCTGCCGGGTGCTGATCGCTTTCAGCAACCCTGGAATCCTTGAACCCTCAGTGTAATGTAGCGCAGGTCTTTAGACCTGCAAAAAAGGTCTACAAGCAGAGCTGAAGCTCTGAGCTACATCTTTCTGTATCAATGCTTATCGCTGATTGCTATCAGCCACCCTCCGACCCTGCTCTTCATCCCCTCCAATCCAATAATGGTATTGCCATACATACTTGGAATCCGGACCCTTGGACCCTTCATTTGGATCAACTCTTTTGGAGATGATTCATAGTGGTATAAAATGCCCTTATAACCACTTTTTCAGTACCGCCGCAATACCAAGGCCGCCTCCGCCGCAAATGGACGCCAATCCATATTCAATATTACTACGTTTCAGTTCATGCAGTAGCGTCACCAGTACACGCGTTCCCGTACAGGCAATGGGATGTCCCAGGGAGATCCCCGAACCATTGACATTGATTTTCCCATAATCATCGATGCGTAACCCCATGGCCTTTAAATCCGCCAGGACCTGGGCCGCAAAGGCCTCCTGGATTTCGATGCAACCGACCTGATCCAGGGTTATCTGTGCTGCTCCAAGGGCTTTCTTCACCGCAAAGGGCACCGTCTGGTAGGCTCTTTTGGGGTCACCACCGACCACTGCACAGGATTGGATAGAAGCGAGGGGCTCAACACCGAGTTCCCGGGCCTTTTCCGCAGAAGTAACGACCACGGCAGCTGCGCCATCACTTTCTGTCGATGAATTACCAGCCGTGCATACACCCCCCAGAACCGGTTTAAGGCCGGCCAACTTCTCAATGGATGTGTCCGGACGAGGCGTTTCATCCGCATCAAACAGGACCACAGCCCCCTTATCGCCGGGTATTTCCAACGCAAGGATCTCGTCAGAAAATCTGCCGTCAGAGGCCGCAAACACTGCTTTTCGGTGGCTTTCCAAAGACCACTGATCACAAGCTTCCCTTGAAATGCCTTCTTCTTCGGCCGCTGTTTCCGCCCAGGACATCATGGATGGAAGAATTCCATACCGGGCTTCCGGCTGAGACATGACCCTGGCTCGTTGAATGCGATCATAAAACGGAAGGCCCCAGATGGAACCATCTCCATGCCCCTTTGGCATGCCCCCTTGGCCACCGATACCCCATTTGATTCGGCCGGGGAGGTAAAATTCCGCATTGCTCATGCTCTCCACACCACCGGCGAGAACGATCTCCGCTTCATTGGACCGTATCAGAGATGCAGCATAACGAACGACCTCCAGTCCGGTGCAACATCGTCTGTCCAAAGTTACACCGGGAATATGATCCGGCCAACCGGCCTGCAAAAGGGCCATTCTGGCAATATTGACATATTCGCCGTTCTGATAGGATTGTCCCATGATAACTTCGTCTATCTGATCCGGAGAAATGTGTGCCTTCTCAACAGCCGCATTTAAAACGCTTGCAGCCAGGTCATAGGCTTCTGTATTTTTCAAGGCTCCCATATAACGTCCCACCGGCGTCCTGACCGCACTGATGATAACGACTTCTTTCATATCTTTACCTCCATAAATTCGTTTTACGAATTTATCGAACGCGGCCTTGCCGCTTTTATAACAATAGAAGTGGTTTCAAAACTTTCAATCGTGTTCAAGATCAAGGCGAGGCGATTCGTTTAACCGCAGGAATACATTTTGTATTTTAAGGATTGAACGTATCGCCTGAAGGCTTTACGATATTTATCAGGGCAGAATACGCTACTATCACAATAAGTTATTCCTTTTTCTTTACCTATTACTTGAGGATGAAAAAGAGGTCCTTTGAATTCACTTTAAAATGATCCATCATAAATTCGCTCCACGAATTTATCAAACGCGACGTTGTCGCTTTAAAAAAATAACGGACCTATAACCAATCCTAAGATAACACATAAGGCCGATGGGTAATCCCGATGTGATAGGGAAACTGTCTGAGTTTCTTAGAGTCCGTTATACCGAACAGTATGTATAGACCCCATAAGTCCTCTGCTGTGCCAATTTGACATCATTTTTCTTTAAAGGTTGGCCCTGTTCGGTATTATGGCCTCTTAAAAACGAGTTTTTCACTATTACATCGGGATTATCCATCGGCCGGGACCTTTTCCTTTTTTTGGGCTATATATTCGTAATTTTATTTTTGGGTACCGTCAGGATGGTAGGAATACCAGCCCTGGCCGGTTTTCCGACCCAGGTGACCGGCTTTGACTTTTCTGCGCAGCAAAAGTGGCGGGTACCACCGCCCGTCACCGGTTTCCTGATACATGGACATCAAAGCGCCATAGGTCACATCCAGACCGACCATATCACCAGTCTCAAAAATGCCCATTTTCCTACCGGAAGCGAGTCGCAGTCCCTTGTCAATGTCTTCGACGGTGGCAACACCTGCCTCAACAAGACGCATGGCCTCAATAGCCGATGGAAAATTGATCCGGTTGATGACAAACCCGCCAATATCCCGGTTTACAAGAATCGGTTCTTTTCCAATGCGCCGGACAAAAGCCATGCCCAAAGATAGCGTGTCATCAGTTGTTGCCGTACCGCGAACCACCTCAACAGCCTGCATCATGGGCACGGGACTGAAAAAATGAAGCCCCATGAATTTATTCGGCCGGTTGGTGGCAGCCGCGAGTTCCGTGATGGGGATTGCAGATGTATTGCTTGCAAAAAGGGTTCCCGAGTTGCAAGTCTTGTCCAGGCGCCTGAAAATTTCCTGCTTCAATTCAAAATCTTCAAAAACAGCCTCGATTACCAGGTCAGCACTTTTGCTCGGCACAATGTCCTGAATCGTCTCTATACGGCCGATAATGGTTGCCCTGGTTTCACTCAATGTTCCTTTCTCAACCAATTTACCCACGGACCATTCAATGTTTTTGACTGCCTTTTGCAAGGCTTCATCGAAAACATCATGCAACAGGACATCAAGTCCTGCCTGCGCGCACACTTGCGCAATGCCACTCCCCATGAGACCCGACCCCACAACCATGACCTTCTGAATATCCATACCTACCATCTCCTTTCTTCCTCTTGTCCCACACGGATTACAGAACCACACTTTACACACATTTTCAATAGCTTGCGTTTTTTAATGGTCCAAAAGTTCCTTTTGTGTTAATAATTTCATAATATGAATTTATAGATCGCGACGCTGTCGGTCTATGGGGTATTTTAATTCCTTTCACAAATTAATCGTAGCACAGGGCTTTAGCCTTGCCAGAACAGGTTTCGGGCAGCGCTGAAGCACTGCACTACAGCCTTAACTCAACCTCGTTGAGTAGCAAGTCATTAATAAGGAGAGTCATCCATGAAAGAAAATATAAATATCTGGCGTGACGAAAATGGTGTTCCCCATGTTGAAGCTGAAAACCTGATGGATCTCTATTGGGGCCAGGGCTATGTTCACGCCAGGGACCGGGGAATGCAGATGCTGCTCATGCGAATCCTTGGTCAGGGGAGGCTCTGTGAACTCATCGACGACAGCGAAGAATCCCTTGCCATCGATGTTTTTTTCAGGAAAATGAACTGGTGCGGACATGTTAAAGATGCTGTCAATGCCTTGCCGGAAGATACCCAAGAACTTGTGGCATCCTATACCAATGGCATTTCAACCGCATTTGCCCAAAAAGCCCCCTGGGAACTCAAACTGCTCGGATACACGCCCGAACCATGGAAGGCCGAAGATATCATTACCCTGACCCGCATGGTGGGATATCTGACCTTAAGCCAGTCCCAGGCTGAAATAGAACGCCTGCTTATGGAAATGATCCAGGCAGGTGTCCCGCAGGCACATCTCGAAGAACTTTTTCCAGGACAATTGGGCGGTCTTGACATGGACCTTTTGAAAAAAGTCTCTCTACAGGAACGCGTGGTTCCGCCGGATGTCTTGTGGCAAACCGCGGCACCGCGAATGATGGCCTCCAACAACTGGGTCATCTCCGGTGCCAAAACAGCATCCGGAAAACCGATTCTATCCAACGATCCCCACCTGGAAGTCAACCGGCTTCCCAACATCTGGTGTGAAATCGTTCTCAAAATAAAAGATCGATTCGCTATCGGCGCCACCATGCCGGGGTTCCCGGGCATACTCACCGGCCGCAACCGGGATATCGCCTGGGGCGTTACCTATGCCTTTGTCGATGCCATCGATTCCTGGGTCGATAAATGTAAGGACGGCAAGTATTACCGTGATGAAGACGATCAATGGATACCCTTTGTCCAACGCCGTGAAACGATTCTTCGCAAAAAAAATCCCTCTCAAGAAGTGGTCTTTTTTGAAAACGACCACGGCGTCCTGGATGGTGATCCGGAAACAGAGGGATACTACCTGACCACCCGCTGGTCGGCAGGCAAATCCGGAGCCGTTTCTCTGGATCGTTATCTACACATGTGGCACGTGGATACGGTGTCAGAGGCCATGGACACACTCGGCAGACAGGAGAGTGCATGGAGTTTTGTTTTTGCCGATACCAACGGTGACATCGGATTCCAGATGTCCGGTCTTGCACCCATACGACGAGAGGGCGTCAGCGGTCTGGTGCCGTTGCCGGGATGGGACAAAGCCAATGACTGGCAGGGGTTTGTGAGTCATGAGGATCTGCCAAGAGCATTGAATCCCGACCAGGGTTTTTTTGCAACAGCCAACCATGATCTGAATGCCTTGGGCAAGGTCTCGCCGATCAATATGCCCATGGGGTCCTACCGTGCGGATCGTATCAACGACCTCCTCGGCCAAAAAGATAATTTCACGATTGAAAATATGTTCGAGATGCATTTCGATCTCTTTTCGAGACAGGCAGAAACCTATATGGCCATTCTCAAACCACTCCTTCCCGACACCGAACAAGGCCGGGTATTAAGGGAATGGGATCTTTGTTATGACCGGGACTCCCAAGGGGCCTTCCTGTTTGAAGCTTTCTACCGAAAACTCATCTCGGAAACCTTTGGAAGGAATGGATTCGGCGAGAATGTGTGCCAATACCTGTCGGATGAGACAGGTACATTTATCGATTTCTACCAGAATTTCGACCGGATCCTGTTATCTGAAACATCTGTGTGGTTTGGCGGGGAAAGCAGGGAATCGCTCTATAAGCGTACGGTCGAAAAAGCCCTCGACATCCCTGTCAGACCATGGGGAGAATCGAGGAAGTTCATGATGCGCCATCTGGTCTTTGGAGGAAAACTCCCCGCTTTTCTGGGGTTCGACCGGGGGCCCATTACGGGAATTGGCGGCCGTGCGACGATTCACCAGGGTCAGATTTACCGCAGCGACAACAGGGACACGACATTCTTCCCATCGTATCGAATTGTATCCGACCTCTCCATTGATGACTGCCGCTCCAACATCGCCGGAGGGCCGTCTGATCGGCGTTTCTCAAAATGGTATGTTTCAGATCTCGAAAACTGGAAGACCGGGAAATATAAAACCCTTAGTGTCAACAACAGCCGGGAAAGATTGCCGTTTAAGTGATATCTTCCAGGACAAACGCCTTCAACGCCTCATACGATTGGGCCCCCACCAGACGACCGGTCCCGAACAAAAACGTGGGAACAGCGGTGATGCCCAGCTGATGCGCTCGCTGCCAGTCGGCATCAACAGCTTCCCGATAGGTTCGTTCCTTGGCAATCCGTCTGGCTTCATCCGGGTTCAGGGAGACGGAAACCGCGATGTCGAGCAGATTTTCCGTCTTGGCGATGTTTTTTCCATCCGCAAAGTATGCCCGAAAAGCAGCGCCATGGAAGGCATCCCCCTTGCCCTGAGACTCCGCCCATTTGGCCAGTTCCTGGGCCAGTCGACTGTTATAGGTTTTCGTGCGAGTTCCAAAAGGAAGCCCTTCAGCATCGGCGATTGTCTTCAGATGTGCCAGAACTTCTGGAATGTTATAAGGCCGACCGGCAAATAACTCTTCCAGCGTTCTCCCCTCTTCCGGGGTTTCCGGATGTAACGGAAAGGCCAACCAGCGGACGCTGACACCCAGTTCTTTTTTCAATTTTTCAATACGACCTGTAATGATGTAGCACCACGGTCAGATAGTGTCTGAAAAGATTTCGAGCGTCATTTCTGCTTTCATATTATTTCTTCTTCCTTTTTATAAACGCAATATCGTTGACTTAAAGGCTCCATGTAATGTAGCGCAGGTCTTTAGACCTGCAAAATAGGGGTACGAACAGAGCTTTAGCGCTACGCCACAATAGACTCAGCAGGGCTAAAGCCCTGCGCTACAGTTATTTTTCCCTAAATTAAGCGATTGTCGAGGTTGCCGTAGCTACAAGAAAGATGCTGTTCCGCTATAGTGAACTATGCGGGATAGAATCTGACGCCGTAGATGCGGTAAGATCGATGCTGTAGAGCAATTTTTTACCATCTCAGATATAGGGTTTTAGATCAAGCCCATCTTATGATATGGTCGGCGGATAAATTATCATGAAACCTCCAACCACAAAAAGAATCGGCAAATTAGACCATGATGACAATTAACAAAAAGAAACTTCAAAAAATTCACACAAGAAGTATCGATGTGGCCATCTATGCCTGTGAAGACGCCGCCATTGTCGTAGAGGGACAACTGAAAGACGATCGCCTGATCGATTCCTATCGATCCGGTGGCGATGTTATACCGCCCGGTGTCGTTCACAACATGATCATCCGCATGAAAGTCCGGGGACCCGGGCTCGTCATTGAAGACATCGATGTTGAAATGCCAACGGTTCCCAACGATGGTTGCCTCGAAACACGCCAATCCCTCGAGCCCATCAAAGGGATGTCGATTGTGTCCGGCTTTACCGTAAAAGTCAAAGAGCTCGTGGGCGGTGCAAAAGGGTGTGCCCATCTTGTAGCGCTCCTGATGGCAATGGCGCCGGCGGCTGTACAGGGTGCCTGGACTGCGGCCACCCGACAGCCAAATGATTCCCAGGCACTCAAGGCCTATTCCCTGGAAAGATTAAAAAACACCTGCTATGTCTGGCGCTCCAACGGACCGGCATTTGCGAAATACAAGGAATCGATAAAAGAATAGGCACCCGGTCCAGAGGGCCCGGCTCTGGCTATACTTTATGAGATTTGCAATTAATATAATCAATTATGATAAATTATAAATCCGAATATCGAAATACGAAACGGTTCGACAGGCTCACCGCCCTGAGCAAGGTCGAAGGGCAAATCCAAATATCAAATGCTCAAATGATTTAAACATAGCTTAACTTGTATCTCCAAGGTCTTGTTTTGATCATTCGAATTTGGATCATTAGGTATTGCCCTTCGACCTTGCTCAGGGCGGTGAGCTAGTCGAACCGTTTAGGATTTCGAATTTCGTGCTTTGGATTTAAGGAACTACCGTGGTTTTAACTGGAATTAAGGAGGTACACTTTGGGCCCATTAAACGGCGTTAAAATCATAGAAGTCGGTGGCATCGGACCGGGACCTTTCTGCGGCATGATGCTCTCGGATATGGGTGCGGATATTATCCGCGTGGAGAGAAAAGGCGGGTTATCATTGTCTGAGTCCAAATATGATCTCCTGACCCGAAACCGAAAATCCATTTCCATCAATCTCAGGAAACCGGAAGGGGTCCATACGCTGCTCAAGATGTTGGAACAGGTGGATGCCCTGCAAGAAGGGTTTCGTCCGGGTGTTATGGAGAAGCTGGGTATCGGACCCGATGTCTGTCTGGAGCGAAACCCCAGACTCGTTTACGGCAGGATGACCGGCTGGGGACAGGAAGGGCCCCTGGCACGTGCTGCCGGCCACGACATCAATTATATTGCGCTGTCCGGCGCGTTGCACACCATCGGTCGTAAAGGTCAAAAGCCGGTGCCCCCCTTGAATCTTGTGGGGGATTTTGGCGGCGGCGGTATGCTGCTGGCTTTTGGTATGGTCTGCGCATTGTACGAAGCCCGGAAATCGGGACTAGGGCAGGTAGTGGATGCTGCCATGACAGACGGCTCCGCCACACTCATGGCCATGATATACGGACTCAAGGCCGCCGGCCTCTGGACAGACAAGCCGGGCACCAATCTGTTGGACACCGGTGCTCATTTCTACGACACCTATGAAACCGCAGACAATAAATTCATCGCCATCGGTGCCATCGAACCCCAGTTTTACGAGCTTCTGCTGAAACTCACCGAAATCGATGATCCGGATTTTCAGAACCAGCTCGATTTTGCCCAATGGCCTCAGCTGAAAGACAAACTTTCGATTGTGTTCAAGACAAAAACCCGGGAGGCATGGTGTGAGATCATGGAAGGCAGCGATGTCTGCTTTGCACCGGTGTTGTCCATGTCCGAAGCACCCGAGCACCCCCACAACAAGCAACGAAAAACCTTTATTGAGAATGAAGGTGTGCTCCAGCCGGCCCCTGCCCCTCGTTTTTCAAGGACCGCACCCGAAATTAAAGGTTCGCCACCCACCCCCGGACAAGACACGGAAAGCGTCCTGGCTGATTTTGGTTTCAGCGGCCGGGAGATCGAATCACTAAAGTCATCCGAAGCCATCTGACCCGATTAGTTATTTTACGTGGTTGAGAGGTGGTCAATGAAAATTCTTTATTCCAATGGCGTCTTTAAAAACTGGACCTGGATTATCATTTTCTCCATTGCTTTTGCATGGGTCGAGAGCGCTGTCGTTGTATATCTCCGAGAAATTTACTTTGACGGCGGCTTCAGTTTCCCCCTGACAATCAAATGGGAGGGCGGTAAACATGTTTTCGACCCACTGGTTCGCATTGAGTTCGGTCGAGAAATTGCCACAATAATCATTCTTATAGCGGTGGGGTGGATCACCGGAAGAAATAAATTTCAAAAATTTTGTTTTTTTATGGTTGCTTTCGGAATGTGGGACATATTCTACTACATCTGGCTGTTCGTTATGGTGGGCTGGCCCGAAAGTCTCATGACATGGGATCTTTTATTCTATGTGCCGTTACCCTGGGTCGGTCCGGTCATAACACCCATATTGATTGCAATAACCATGGTGGTGGCAGGTTCACTCATTATCTATTTCGATGAAAAGGGGTATGAGATACGCTGGCGTTGGTATGATATGGGCATTGAGCTGCTTTGTGCTCTCATCATGATTATCGCATTTTGTTGGGACTGGAAAAATATTTTACAAATCCCCGGCGAAATCAAACGATCAGGGCTTCCGAACCCTTTTGCCTGGTGGCTTTACCTGCCCGGCTATTTATTCTCAATAGGTTATTTTATTTTGCGGTTGAGGCAATCGATCACTTCAAAACGCCCTGCGAATCCCCATTCCTTCTAAACCCCATAGTTGCATAAACAACATGGCAAATTATAGATAATAAGCTGTTATTATATACAATACCGTTGCGATAGCGCCTATTTCTGGATATTCCCCCAGGTGAACTCTAAGGATGGCGTCGATTTTGCCATGTTGTTTACCCTTGCGGGAAAGCCGGAGAACTTCAGATCCTGCGTTGCTGAGGGTTCGAAGTAAAAAACTACGACTTGACTTCGGCTGAGCTCAGTCGATGCCCACCCTCAGACGCCTTGGCTCTGAAGCCCTCCGGCTTTTGCAACTATGGGGTAAAATCAGCCCTGTCCTGTATTGTTATCCGTAATCCAGTTTTTGACTTCCAAAAAGGGATGCTTTTCAAGAATGCCGAAATAAGGCAGTTTTTTTATTTTCAGCTTCGAGAAAACCGGCGTATAAATGCCACAAAGGAACTTCGTTAAATTTACCTCGCTAAACCGCTCTCCGACAACCCGAATAAATTCTCCGCTAACCTCGTCAAAATTAAAATGGGTCAAAGGCTTTAATGCAGACGTGTTTTTCAGAACCGCCTTTCCACTTTTACAGAAGGAGCAATGCCCACAACTTTCTTGTTCAAGATATTCTCCAAAATATCCGGCCAGTTGCCTGCTGATACAGGCATCGCTTTCAAAAAACCGTATCATCGTGTGTATTCTTTGAATCTCAAGGCGCTCCTTCTTTTTAAACAACGCAACCATTTTTTCAGCCATGTCATCGACATGAAACGCCTGCGTCAGAATATCGTATACGTCAACTGACTGTCTGGACTGGAGCTCGATCCAGTGCTTCTCCTCAAAGTATTCCAGCGCAGCAATTATCCGCTGCCGATCCGTATCATAATTGTTCAGAATTGACGGGATATCAACTGTTGACCATATTTTCCGGGTATGGCAATGGTTCATGACCGTGGCAACAAACTGATGTCTTTCTCCTTTGAAACGGTCGATAATATCTGATGGCCCGGTCTTATACCGGAAAGAATATTCGTCAAAATAAGTCAGCTTAGGTCGAATAATTCCTTCCATTGCCAGGTAAACCAGCAATGTTTTCAAAGGCAAAAGTCTGATATTCAGGTCGTTCGAAAGTCTTGTTTCTTTTATTTCCCAGATAAAGCCCTTGTTCTCGTTTATGGTCTGAAGCAATTGACGGATAGAAGACTTCTCCGGTGTGTCACCGTAAATAAAATTCTCTAAAACATGAATGTTGTCCCGGTTGGCCAACACTTCGCAGGTAGCAGGGATTCCATCCCGTCCGGAACGTCCGATTTCCTGACTGTAGTTTTCGATGGATTTGGGCAAATCATAATGAATGATCCGGCGAATGTCCTTTTTATCGATGCCCATTCCAAAAGCAATGGTGGCAACGACACAGTCCAGGGTCCCCTCCATGAATTCGTTTTGGATCCGTTCCCGTTTCTCGGTTTCCATACCGGCATGATACGGACGCGCATTTATTTTATTTTGACAAAGAAATTCCGCAACCTCTTCGGCTGTTTTCTGCAGGGTAACATAAACAATGGTAGGGTCTTGGGGTGTCTTTTTAATTCTTTGAAGCAGCCGGTTCTTTTTTTCAGCATTCTCTGTTGGTGTTATTTGCAAAAAGAGATTATCCCGATAAAATCCGGTCACAAAGACATTTTCTTCGAGAATATTGAATTTGGCACACATGTCTTTTCTGACCTGCTTGGTTGCCGTCGCGGTAAGCAATAGTGTTTGATCTATTCCGAATTCTTTTTGATAAGCAGGCAGTTTTAAATATTCCGGTCGAAAATTATGTCCCCATTCGGAGATACAATGGGCTTCATCAATAACGAAAAGAGAGAGTTTCATTTTTTGCAGATGGGAACGAAATCGTTCATTTTTGAACCGTTCCACCGAAATCATCAGAATTTTTAATGCGCCGTTTTTGGCGCTTCCGAGAATGGTATTGTATTCGTTTCTCTCAAGGGTTGAATCCAGGCGCGCGGCCGGAATTTTGTTTGCCAGTAAAAAATCAAGTTGATCTTTCATCAGAGACAACAGGGGAGACACCACCAGGGTCAGTCCGGGCAATAACATGGCCGGAAGTTGATAACAAAGAGATTTTCCGGCGCCGGTGGGGAAAATGGCTGCCGCGGATTGACGAGCCAGCACCTTATTGATGACATCTTCCTGGCCCTTTATAAAGGCATTGAACCCAAAATATTTCTGCAATTGTTGTTGCAACATAGAATCCTCTATTTACATGCTGAGGCTGAACTGTCGGCACTTTATCATCAACATACTAATCCGACGGATAGTATTATTACAAGGTAATACCCTTGGAGGGTACTTTGGACCGCAGAAATAACCGATCACGCCATACGAAGCAACACCGACCGGCATCGGGATCGTCGCTGCTCGTCTTAGCCACGTGCAACCCCTTTTTTAAGGTCATTTTATCGAAGCAAGTAAGGAATCTCAACTCTTAAGGCATCATTTGGGCATTCCACTTCGCAAGGCAGACAAAACCAGCATGTTCGATATTTTCCGTAAGGCACACCGCAGGAGTAGCATCGGGACGCCTCATCGCATGCAGCCTCTTGCGACAAACCCTTTTCAATTTCGTTAAAATCGCCTTTGCCCATGTAATCTCGAAGTTGAAGGGAAGCGCGATTTTTATCTGATCCTCGCGTAGTATCAATAGTAAATTCCATCTCGAAAGGACCTCGGTAATTGCGACCATATTGAAGGTGTTCACCTTTAAGTAAGCGATTTACCGAATCGGCTGCTTCTCGTCCGCTTGCCATGGAGGAAACAACGGAAGAAGGTCCGCTATAGAAATCTCCAGCCACAAAAATGGTCTCATCTGTTGTTTGAAGCGTTAAAGGATCAGCAATTATTTGATTTCCATTAACAATTTTCGACGCTTCCAAACCATTCAAACAGGTGTTGTCGCGAGACTGCCCTATACAGATGATGACCGTTTCGGCAATGATGTCATTCAATTCACAATCATCAAACACAGGGTTGAAACGATTCTGCCCATCGAAAACAGCTATGCAGCGTTGAAGCTGTACTCCGCTGACGCCGCCGTTTTGAGTCAAAATTCGTACAGGCCCCCAGGAGCATTCAAGCTTAATTCTCTCCTTGACCGCACTTTCAACAGCTTCCGGGGAGGCAGGCAACTCGTCGTTTTTTTCGAGACTGACAATCGTTACCGACTCGGCCCCAAGCCGCAAAGCGGTTTGGGCTGCATCTACGGCTACGTCACCGCCGCCGATGACCACTGTCCTGCCGGTAATTTCAGGCGCTTTATCATTTCTGACAGCTGATAAAAACGGTAATCCATAATAGACACCTTGGGCATTTTGACCTTCAATGTCCAGTTTAGCGAAATTTCCATAGCCGGTAGCAATGATACTGGCATTATAATCGTTTTTGAGTTGTGTAATGCTGAGATCTTTGCCAATGGTCGTATTGCATCTAAAATCAACGCCTATCTTATCAATCAGCTCTATCTCACGTTGAAAGACCGCTAAAGGCAGGCGAAATTCAGGTATTGCCCAACGCATCATGCCACCCGGTTCAGGTTGAGATTCATAGACGGTCACTTGATGCCCGCTAATTCGCAAATCATAGGCGGCCTGCAGCCCTGCCGGACCGGATCCAATCACGGCCACTTTGCGGCCGGAGTCGGCTTTTATTTCTGGAAATGGGGTTTTCGATGGGTCCTGGTTTTCGGTCAGATAGCGCTTCAGAGATCGAATGGATACCGCTTCGCCGCTCATTTTAAGACGGTGACAATTTGTTTCGCAGGGGTGAGTACAAATTCTTCCCAATATTTCGGGAAAGATCAATTTGTCTCGTAATGTTTCGCGGGCTTGATCGTCTTCTCTCCGCAGAATTTGCTGCACATATCCCTGAATATTAACCTCTAACGGACAAGCTTGCCGGCAGGGGGCTAACTGCAATCTCAGGTTATCAAGAATACAGGTATCCACACAAATACCGCAGAAAGTGCATTTGTCTTGATCGATCAAAATATTATCGGATAAAGCTTGCAAAAGATTGATATGGCTCATTTCTCAGTCCTTTATTATAATGTGTTTATAACTTCTCAACGAATGACCTCTTTATGAGTGACGTTGATTTTTTTCGATCTGTTTTCCCTGGACAAAATAATATGTTTGCACCAGTTGGCATCGTCTTTATCCGGATAATCCGTTCGCTGGTGCCAAACCCCCCAGCGGCTTTCTTTTCTTTCTTTCGAGGCCAGGGCATTCAGTTCGGCACATTGAATGATATTTTCCACCTCATAAGCCTTGAACAGATCATGGATGGTCTTAATCCTGGGAATGTGGGTAAACTCTTCCTTAAAGCGATTCATCCACCATAAAGCGCGATCCAGCTTGTATTCATTTTTAGGCGGTGTGAGATAATCGGTGATTATTCGGCGGATTTTATACTCGAACTCTTCAATGGGCACCTTGTTGTCGCCTTGATTCAGCTTGTCTGTTTTATCTTTCAGGAATTCATCTACAAGAGAGGTGTCCAGGTCCATATGGTTGCAGGAAGAAGCCCTCTCTGTGCCGAATTCAGCCGCAATTTCCCCATAAACAAAGGCACCGCTTAGATGCCCTCGGGCGCATAAAGCCGTATCGCCGGCCGCATAAAGCCCCGGTATGGAGGATTCGGCTTTTTCGTTGATCCTGATACCCGTAAGACCATGGCCTCCACAAAGAAATATCTCCGTGGGAGAGAGCTCGACGTCACCGGTGCGAAAATCGATGCCGCGTCCTTCGTAAAATCGTTGGCAAGCCGGTCTTTCCGTAGTAAACAGCAGCTCTTCTATTTCCTGGATGGTTTCTTCCGGTAAATGGTTCATGCGGATTCGCATGGGGCCGCGGCCGGCATTATGCTCATCAATCATGGTCATCATGCCGGGATGTCCCTTGTGAAAGGCTTCACCGAGGGCATTGTACAGTTGGGCACCTCGCGTCAGGGTGATAAAAAGCATGGGTGCATTAATGTCTTTTACAATATAGTATGTAACAGTATATTCAAAACCGCTTAATTCCGCTCCGGCGGAAAGAGCCAGACAGTATCCGTCACCCGTATTACCGGGATAATCATAAATACCGTAAAGATTTCCGTTTGCCGGCAGACCGAAACGTGCGGTCCCGCCGTTAGACAGGATGACGGCTTTGGCTTGACAGACAATAATTTCACCGCTACGCACATTTATACCAATGGCACCGGTGACATCATTGCCGGTTTTTAACAATCTTACGGCCATGGTGCGATTGATGATGCGTACCCCGAGTTCTACGCAACGTTTGTGCAGCATTGTTTTCAATTCAGGTTCTTTCATGGTCAGAATAAATCGACCTTTGGGGTGTCCCTTGAGAATGTCGTACTGACCCTTTCCATCAGTCGGGAAACAAACCCCCCAGGATTCAAGCTTTTTCATCATTTCATAGCTGCGATCCGCCAGGGTATATGAAACAGGGACATCGAGAACCCCTTCGGTAAAAATTTCCATGGCCTCAACATAGGTCTCCGGATCGGAAACACCTGGCACGGCCACAATGTTTAAGGCATCCATGCCACGGGCGATGCTCCCGGAATATTTCATATCCCCTTTTTCGAAAACAACTACCTCCTGCTTCGGATTGAGTTCCTTGGCCCGAATGGCAGCCATCGAACCGGCACTGCCTCCGCCGATAATAAGAATGTCCGCTTGTATGACTGGGTAAACCAATTTCATTTTAGCCCCTTTTTGCTATCAGTATTGATGTTCCATTTATTCCGTCATTTAAAACCTGGTCCTTTGGGCCAGGGCAGAGATATTTGGCTATGCCGATGGTGGTAGTTACTTAAATCCGAAGCTCGAAATTCGAAATCCTAAACGGTTCGACAGGCTCACCGCCCTGAGCAACGTCGAAGGGCAATACCTAATGATCAAAATTCGAATGATCAAAACAAGACCTTGGAGATAGAAGTTCAAGCTATGTTTAAATCATTTGAGCATTTGATATTTGGATTTGTTTCGTATTTCGATATTCGGATTTAGTATTTATCTACACGCTGAATGTGCATAACGTTAACTCTTATAGGGTTGAATCAGTGCCGGGCACTTTGGACCTGGGTATCTACTTTTTTATGCCTTTCAACTTGCCGGTATAGAGCAGCATCACGTGGAATTTCTTGTCCATCTCAACAGGGAACTTGTCAAACAACGCCTTTGTCATCCCGGGAACTTTGAGTAAGTCTTCGGTATTCCTGAATCCGCCGTTTTCACGCGACCAGGCGTTGATGGCTTTAGCCAGTTCCCTGGTCATCGGAAAGTCCTGAATAAGCATTAGTTCATCAACGGTAGCACTCGACAGCGAAAAACCCAACCAAGCAAAGCCTGTGGTCGTGGGAAATTTAGGCTCCGGATCGTGCGTAATGAGTTCAAACACGTCTTGTTCGTTTTTGCGTTGGCTGTCGGGCTTGATTCGGGTGTACCAGTTACCCGGTGGCGTGACCCTCATTTCCCTGGGTCTCGGCAGGGCGCAAAGCTGCGGGGTATGATCATAGGGCACCACGGAGCATCTCGTCACGCTTGCACGACTGATGAATTCCCATACGATTTCACCACCGTCAGGATGATCGGAGGAGGGGGCAACCTGGAAAAGACGACCACCGTTGTCTTCACTGATAAACGTGTTGCCGTTAGGCAGACGCTGCTGAGTACCCATGGTCTTGGAAAAGAAGGCCATGTTTGCATAGCCCATGGTTTCATAGCGCCAGACAACGTCACCGGTTTGAGGGTTCAATTCATATATAATGCTTTGTCCGACCCTGGAGCGACTACGCGGGAACAGGCCGTTGTCGAATAATAGAATGTTGCCCGCGCCGGGAAGGCCTTTTTCGATCATGACAGGGTCATGGCAGTGAGACAATCCGCCTTTTTCATTATGTGTCCAAGTCCAGACAATTTCCCTGGTGTCGCGGTCAATAATCATGATCTTGTCAAGGTTTCTGGGATTAAAAAGGATATTGTCGGGTTTGAAGCGCTTGTCCCCGCCGTCATACCATTTGTTTTCGGGAAGGATGCGGCAGGTGTTGCCGTGAGTCCAGTCGTTGAGGGCATTCACAGGAGAAAAGTCATTTACATCAAGGTGCTCCCAAGTATCCCATTGCCATTTGATGTTGCCCTTCCAGTCGGAAATGATAATGCTGTCACCGATGAGGCTTACGCCCTTTCTTCTCTTAACGCCCCACCATTTCGTGGGATAATCTTTGACGTTCTTCAAAAATTTCTTGGGGACCTTTCTAACCAGGAGGTATATGATGTCGCCCTCAGGGGTTAATCGGCCATCGTTGCGCGAGCATTTTCCAAAACTGGCAGGCATCACGCTCTTCAGCAGCTTTCCTTCCCAGTTATACAGCATGAATTTGTCTTCCCTCAGCATAACGAACATGTCGCCGTTGGGCTGGAGTTCAGTACGAAGACACATCCCTGATTGAGGAGTTTTCCAGGAGTTGACAATGTTGCCGTTCATGTCGCGCAGAGTGACACCGCTGTCCTCTTGCATGTTAGAGCTGCGATAAAGGGACTTCTCGTGGTTGCCGAACCTCATGCGGGGAGCTTCCAAAAAATACCCATTATAGGCTCTGTCGGGTTTGTAAATTGTCACCCCGGTAGGAAATATTGTCTTCATAACAGGTTCCTTTTTCCGTGTATGGAATAAAATAGTAAATGGTTGTACGGTTTGGCGCTCAACTGTTGCCGGAAGCAGCTTCCGCATGGCGATGCTTGCGGCGCAGGTCGCTGACGATGCGACCAACCAGAACGGCCAGGCCGATCGCCATGAAGGCAATGGCGATCGGGCGCTCCAGGAAAACCCCCATACCGTTGTCGGACAGCAGTAATGACTGGCGAAAGGCATTCTCGGCACCCCTTGCAAGAACAAAGGCGATGATGAAGGCAGCGGTGCTATAACTGGTGCGACGCATGATGTAACCGATAATTCCGAAAACCAAAGCGACGCCGATGTCAAACAGGCTTTGGCGCGGCGAATAGGATGAAATGGCGGCGATCAGAAAAATGAAGGGATAGAGCAGGCGTGGCGGGACGTACGCAATAGCGCGGCCGATCAGCGGACCGCAGAAATAACCGATCACGCCATACGAAGCAATGCCGAGCAGCCCTGCGGCGAAAAGCCCGTAAACCAGATCCCGGTGGGTTTCGAAGATCATGGGACCGACCTGAATTCCGTGGATCAAAAAAACCCCGATGAGGATGGCGGCGATGGTGCTGCCCGGCACGCCAAGGGTCAAAAGTGGGATCATGGTCGGACCGGAGACGGCGTTGTTGGCGGATTCCGGTGCGGCGATACCCTCGACGATACCGGTTCCCCATTTCTCCGGCGATTTCGAGCGGCGTTTCCCCTCTCCATAGGCAGCGAAGCAAGCCACAGCGGACCCCAGGCCCGGCAACAGGCCAATCACCGCGCCCATGCCGGACGATCGCAACATCAACGGGATGCAACGCTTGAATTCCGCCCAGGTCAGGCGACCGGCATCGGGATCATCGCTGCTCATCCTGGCCACGTGAACCCCCTCGTCATCGAGCTTCTCCGTCTGTACCATAACCTCTGAAATCACAAAAAGACCGATCAGCAGGGGAACCAGCGAAAAACCACTTTCGAGTGAGTACATGCCCATGGTCATGCGTGGTATGCCGGCAATCGGGTCGAGACCGATTATGGAAATCATGACGCCGAACAATGTCGAAAGAAGGCCTTTGATGATCGACTTGCCGATAACACTGCTGATGACGACGAAAGCCATCATATAAATAGCGAAATATTCGGGCGGCCCGAACGTTGATGTGAAGGCGGCGATGATGGCGGCGCAGAAGATCAAAACCAATTCGCCGAAGGTGTCACCGAACACGGACGCCACCGTAGCTGTCTTCAAGGCTTTGCCCGCCTTGCCCTGCTGCGTCATCGGGTAACCGTCCCGCATGGTGGCGGCGGATGAGGCGGTGCCCGGCGTGTTGAACAAAATGGCGGCGATGGAGCCGCCATAACGGCCCGATTTGCCGATGACATAAAGGAACGCCAGGGCCGTCAGGGGATCGAGATAAAAGGTGACCGGCACCAGCATGGCAATCGCCGCGGCCGACGTCATCCCCGGGATGGCACCGGCGACAGTACCGGTAATGGCACCGATGAAGACGAATAAGAGCGCCGTCGGATGAGCGAAGAGATATTCAAAACCGTTGAGGATATACATGTCAGCTTATTCCTATTGTCCAGCCACATTTCTGGACGGACACTACCTATGAGAGACCCAGCATCTCGAGGTTGATGAGCCAGCCGGGGGGATTGTAAATACCCATCAGCCGGATGAAGATGATGTAGTACACTGCCGTTCCGCCAATGGTCAGCATCGCCACCTTGCCCGCGTTGCGTGTGCCAAACACAACCAGAAGCAGGGCCATGGCAATGGCCGTGGCAATCAGATATCCGGTGGCCGAGAACAACCAGATAAAGGCGAAACCAATGACGATGATAGCGGCCATCCTGAGAACCGCCGGCTTGGACAAGGCGGGCCGTTTACCATCGCCGGCGCCGGAAAATGTGGCATCACCGGCTTTACCGCTTGCGACACGGCGCACCCAGGCGATGGTAAACTGCAGAACACCAAGACTGATGCCCAATCCCGCTATTGCCATGGGCACCAGGCGTGGGCCGAGCAGGATTCCTTCCTGGAATGATCTAATGGAATACGCCAGATACAGGCTGAAGCTGCCCACACCGACAACGACCACTGCCGATAAAAACTCAGCTTTGTCGCGCGCCATAGCTTTTCCTCTCTTTCTTGCGTTCAACGAAAATTCAGCCGGAAACCCCAGCAGCAAGCCCCGGAAGAGCATTCTCCCGGGGCCCGGTAGACCCTATTTTTTGTGGAACATTTCCTCGATGAACGGTGCCATCAGCTTATCTATTACCGCAATCATGGCTTTCGCCTCCTTGGGCGAGAGGTAGGAGCCACTGAGTCCCATCTTCTTTGTCATCTTCTTATAGCCCTTGGAGGAGGTAACACTTTTGATCCCCTCTTTCAGCTTGGCGACCACATCCTTGGGCAGGTCCCTGTGGCCCCAAATGATCATCGGATTGGTGACACCCAACGTCGGCAGCCCCTGCTCTCCCAAAGTGGGAATGTCCTTGAAGATTAAGTCACGCTCATTGCTCATGACGCCGAGGGCGCGCAGTTTGCTCTCGAAGCCGGCCAGAAGCTGCACGGCTATGAAGGAGAAGTCCACCTGTTTTGCGGATACCGCGTTGCGGGCCTTGGAGCCGCCCTTGAACGGTACGTCCTGGGCTTTGATACCGTTTTGTTTAAGAAACAGCATGCCTTCCAGATTCTTCGTGCTGCCGCGACCCGGATGCGACCAACGCAGCCGCTTGTCGGGGTGGGCCTTGGCGTATTCGACCAGATCTTTGGCCGACTTGAAGGGGCTGTCCTTGGGTACGACCAGCGCCGTCACCGCTTGCCCGATGCCACCGAGCACTTTTAAATCTCGCATCGGCACCACCGGCGCCCTGTCGCCGTCGATGGACGCCTTGATGAGAAAACCGCCGCCGCTGTGATTCAACAGCGTGTAGCCATCTGGCCGGGCATTGAAGACCGCCTTGGCAGCTATCATCCCTGTGGCGCCGGGCTTGTTGACCACGACCACGGGCATGCCCAAGTACTCGTGGGCGAAACTCGTAAAAGCGCGGGCGTACATATCGGTGCTGCCACCCGCCGAATACCCGACCATTAGAGTGATGGGTCTCGTCGGGTATTCAGCCTTCACTGCGGTTGGCGTTCCGGCGATAACTGCCAGAACCAGGGTGACGAGAGCCGCGAATACAGTACAGCGCATGATTGAAAGGGAACTAATTTTAAAGTGGGGCATAACGGACTCCTTTTTCCTCTTATGGAATGAAATGATTATCAGTTCAGGTTTAACACTATCGGTTAGTTGAGCAATTCGCCCAGCGCTTCTGTGAACAGCTCCAATTCCTCCTCGGTATTGTAGAAGCCGGTAGAGATCCTTGCAGGCGTCGGTAAGTGTGGCTTTGGGACTGGACGAACCATGAATTTCTTTTTGTTCAGAAGATCACACAGATCCTTCGGTTCCCAACCCTTAACGTGAAAATGAACAAATCCCGCTTCTTTCCCCTCAGGTGTGATCAATTCAATTCCTGGTAGATTGGCAATCAGTTCCCGGGCGTAGCGGGCCAGGCGCGGGACCCGTGTTGTAATCCAGTCGATGCCCACATCCTCTAGAAGATATTCCAATGATTTTTGAAATCCCAGCAAGAGCGGTTTGTTCATGGCTGTTGCAATATGGTATCGGGCGGCGAAAGGCGCCGGTATAACATAGGGTGAGCATATGTCCAGATCGTGTCGATTCCTGATGGAGGAAGGGCTGATGAATGTGGGATCGACTTCTGAAATCCTTTTTCTATCAACGTAGAGAGCAGCCACACCTTCCGGTCCACATAGCCATTTACGACCGGTAAAGGCATAAAAATCAACACCCAACTCATGCAGGTTAACCGGAATTGCACCGACACCCTGGGCACCGTCCACTAGCACATACACCCCATTTGCATGGCACAGATCGGTTATCTTCTTCAGCGGGAAGGTAAGACCGGTTGAAAATGAAACATGGGATACCAATAAAAGGCGGGTTCTAGAAGTTATCATTTGTTCAATGTCAAAGAGAAGCTTGCTTTCCTCGTATTTTTCACCAAATTCAACATCGACATACTTAACGACGATGCCATATCGGGATTTAATCAAGGCCAGCGGTGCAAGGCCGGCCGGATGCTCCATGCTGGTCGTAATGACCTCATCGCCCGGTTTCCAGCGCAGTCCCCAGAGGATGATATTCAGCCCTTCCGTAGTGCTTTGCGTCAGCGCAATCTCTTCATGGGATGCCCCTGACATCCCGGCCAGGTAGTTTCTGACAATATCCATATCCGCATTTAACTCTTTGATAAACGGCAGATACCTTCCTTCCCTGAACTCTTTCTCGATTTCCTTTTGCATGGCATCCACCGCCATTTTCGGAAGCGGACCGTTGGTCCCGGTATTGAGGTAATGAACAGCGGAGGTGGCCGGCATCTGTTCTCGTATCGCCTTTAGTTTTTCCTTATCATTGACAGGTTGACTATTCATTTTGATCTCTCCCCGTGATTATTATCACTCGGCCGTACTGTTTACAAAAAAATGGGTACAAATCACTCGCTCCCCTTGCGATATCTATCAGGGTTGTTTACCCTATAGTTGCATAAACAACATGGCAAAGCATAGATAATGAGTTGTTATTATATGCAATATCGTAGGAATAGCGCCATTGCCTGGATATTCCCCCAGGTGAATTCCAAGGATGGTGTCTTTTTTGCCATGTTGTTTACCCTGCGGGAAAGCCGGAGAACTTCAGATCCTACGTTGCTGAGGGTTCGAAGTAAAAAACTACGACTTCACCCTCAGGCGCCTTGACTCTGAAGCCCTCCGACTTTTGCAACGATAGGGTTTATTGGGCGTCTTATGATAAAATCTTTCGCGTTATGCTTTACTTCGTCTATGCACGACCCGCTTCTACGGCCTCGGCAGGCACCTCTTTCGCGTAATAGCCCTTGATGATCTTGCCGTCCTTGCCTTCAAAAATTCTTCCCCATCCAACGATTGAAAAAACAAGCATTAAGGCCATCAGTATCCAGGGGTGAAAGCAGTAGTAAAAAAATTGAGTTGGAGTGACCACCGGGACAAAGGAATAGGTTTCCTTCATGGCCGTCAGCAGGCCCGCAAGCACAAAAAGCTGTTTGCTCCATGGGATGGCATGGCACATCGATGTGGTCATGCCATCAAGGATATTGGCCCGCCGGTATGGGTGTATTTTCTGATCACGTCCCATAGCGTTGATGAACGGAGCCGCAATGGCCATTCCCATGATGGCAAATCCGCCCATCAAACCGACGATACCGCCTAAAATACACATCATCACTTCTGTTCCCGCCGGTTTGCTGACCATCTTGCTTAATGACTCCATCATATCTTGCATGACACCGGTTGCTATGATGAGCTCCCCGGCACCCATCAGGAGCATGAGCACAATAATCTGCCGGAGCATCATGGTAGAGCCCTGCGGGATTATCCCCACAAGCTTCATCTTCTTACCGGCCGCCTTCAATTGAATAAAATCGTCAAAAGTAAGAATTCCAGAGAGCAGTGCGATAATAGCTCCGGATACGATGCCAATTGTCAGAGCCGTTGCTATATGTGTCCCTCTTACCGCAAAAAATATGATCACGCCCACCGGAATCATCATGAGCAGCCCTTTGGCATAGGAATGCTTTGCAATTAAATCGGCGGCTTCCTTGGGGGTTAGAAATTGAGAACCACTTCCGATCAATAGATACAGGACCAAGGAGATCATACCGGCGATAATGGCATATTTGAATCTGGTGCGAACCACTCCACCGATATCTGCAGGTCCTTCTTTATTCTGGTACGTCTGGCCGGCTGCAGAGACGATTGTTGTATCTGAAACGGGTGCGAGATTGTCCCCAAAATTGGCACCGGCTACCAATGCCCCTACGAGCAAGAACGGGTCTGCTCCTAAAATTATTCCAGCGGGATAGAGAGGGGGGCCCAATGTCAAAACCGTGGCCATAGAGCTTCCCGAGCCCGTTGAGAGAAGACAACAGGCAATAAAAACAAAAGCAGTAAACACAGTTCCCTGAACACCGGTAGCAGAGGCCAACCAGATGACTCCGCCGGCCACATTGCTTGCGGCCACCATCTTAGCAAAGATCCCAACAATAGTAAAAATCAACACAAACATTGCTACGGAGGGTTTGAGCATTCCCCCTGAAATCACCCCCCAATATCGATTCCAATCTTTGGCAAAAAATGATGTTAAAATGATGCCTAACAAAGTAAATCCCAAAACGACTGACATGGAACCGACTCTTATGCTACTCATCCACAACATCGGTACAATAAAAAATAACAGGGGTAAAAGGCAGAGCCAGCGCGTAATGTGGAACTCAAAGCGCTCTTGTGGTTCAGTGCTGCTTTTTTCAGCCGACATGATAAACCTCCTTTGTTAGTATGGTTTTTGATGTACTGACAGCAGTAAGAATCAAGCCGAATTCTTTTTGATCGTTTCCCCCCGCGCCAATTCAGGTGATCAGATTCCAGATCATCTTGGCGGCAATGCCCAGCAGCACGACACCGATGGTAAGCTTTACCTGCCGGGGTTTCAGTTTTTCGGTCATCAACCAGGCCCCCACGAGCGCGCCCAGGGCTGAACCGACGGCGGTGAAGCTTAACAGCGTTCCGCTGATATTGCCGACGGTGGCATGACCCAGGAAGCCGGAAAAGGATGAGAAAATGACAATAAATGAAGTGGTGGCAGAAGCCTTTTTGGGGTTGTACCCAAGCCAGACCAGTACCGGAACGATGAAGTTTCCCCCACCGACGCCCAGCAGGCCGCCCAGAAAACCGGCAAATCCGCCCACCGACACACCGTAGATGATTTGCATCCTTTTGGAGCTTTCCACATCTTTCTGGGCCGGTTTGTATAACAGCATCATGCCGGCGGCAAACAACAAAAAGGCGACAAAAAGCCAAAGCAGGAGCTCACGGTCCAAACCCGTGCTAACATAAGCGCCCACCGGTGAAAGCGCGGTAGCAACGATCAGAATTGGAACGGCCACCTTCCACATCACCAGCTTGTTTTTGATAAAACGGTAAGAAGCAAAAATCATGGCAATGGAATTAAGCAGCAGGGCTGTTGCCATGGCCACGTGAACTTCAATGCCCAGGGCGATAAACACCGGGATCAATATAAATGCTGCACCGACTCCTGCAATGGTCAGCATGGTTGTAAATACAAAGGTAATTGCTCCTGCTATTGCTGCGGTTATCATATCCGGCACCTTTTTAATTGAGTTGTCATGATTATTCTCAGGGCTGATAAGCTTCGATTGATTCGTCTAAAATTATTTTGCAAACACCATGCCAATAGATAGATAGAAAACCGAGGAGTGTTGTTTTAGATCTGTTAAAAGGGTATCATGAACCAATGCAACTATAACATGCTGTTATTATAACAATTAATTATTAAGAGAAAAGGGAATATCCCTACGCGTTTCAAGCTCAGAATAGTGTGTGGAAAAACACGTATGCTTTTTTGGTAAATAAATGTACCGCTTTTTTGGTGGGATTTTTGTAACTATTTGAATTCAAAAGGCTTGATCGTTTGGTAAAAAAGAATACCACTGGTTCATTTTTTTACCACATGAATATCGTGCTTTTTCATCTTGTTAAGGAGGGTTACGTGAGAGATGTTGAGCAGGCTGGCAGTTTTACGGATGCTCAGCGCTTTTTTCATTGATTCCTGAAGTATGTGCTTTTCGTGGATCGCCAACATATCTTTCAAGGAGCGGTTTTTCATAAATTTGTTTCGATCATGCTTAATCTCTTTTCTGCTTTTACCGGCTTCAAAACTAAAAAGGATACAGTCCTCGTCGACTTCATTGCTGTCGGTGATAATGGCAGCGCGTTCTATAACGTTTTTCAGTTCCCTGACATTTCCCGGCCAAGAATGCTGGTAAAGCTTGTCAATTGCCGTTTTCGTAATAATTTGAACGTTTTTTACAAGCTTTAAATTGAGTCTAAAAAGAAAATGCTCCGCCAGTAATGGAATATCATCCAGCCTGCGGCGTAATGGCGGAATATGAATCGGCAGAACATTAATGCGGTAATACAAGTCCTCCCGAAACTGATTTTTCTCTACCATCATTTCAAGGTTCCTATTGGTAGCGGTGCTGATCCGGGCATTGACGGCAATCTCTTCCGTGCTGCCGAGTCGCCGTACACTTTTTTCCTGGATAACTCTTAGTATTTTTGCCTGAACATTCAAAGGCATGTCGGCAATTTCGTCCAGAAAAACGGTTCCATCTTCGGCAATTTCAAAAAGTCCCGGCTTACCCTGTTTTCTGGCCCCGGTGAAGGCGCCACTCACGTAGCCGAAAAGTTCGCTTTCCAATAACGATTCGGGCAAAGCCGCGCAATTGATCGGTACAAAGGGTCTTGATCTGCTGCTGTCTATATGAATGGCTCTGGCAAAAAGCTCCTTACCGGTTCCGCTTTCACCCCGGATGGAAACGATGGCGTCGGAATCAGCTATTTTTTGGGCAAGAGAAATCGCCTCTCTAATACCACGGCTCTTTCCGAGGATGTCGCTATAGGAAATTTGTGATTGCTGTGAGAGCGCCTGGGCGAGGTCTTCAATCTCCCTCACGGATTTCATGATTGTCACAGCCCCCACTACACTTTCTTTGGAATCTTTGATAGGTTTACAACATGATAAGAACTGAAAACGGCCCTTTTCCGTCGTAATATTCTTTGTGTTTCGTATTATGGTTTTACTTAAAATGCAATTCTTGAGGTCCGAATCAGATAAACCCAGCTCCTTGAAGTTTTTCCCAACCACTTCGATGTCATCACCTATGCCAATAATCTGTCTAGCCATCAGGTTTATCGTGGTCAGAACCCCATCTTTATCAACGGAGATGATACCGTCGCTTACACTGTCCAATACGACTTTATAACCTCTTTCCCTTTTTTCCTGGGGAAGATTATTAATGATCCGGGTTTCTCTCCAGCCGGAAATTTGTTCCACCCTTGTGAAAAACGATTCCTGGTCAAATTGAGGGTGCTCATTTTCTGTTTCCAGATAAACAAATTTAAATTTTCCTTCAACCTGTACTTCCATTGAGAGAATATTCAGACCGTAGTCAACAAGAATGCCGGTCACATCAGCAATAATTCCCACACGGTCAATTAATAGAAGCTGAAGTTTAAAATTTGATTTCATTTCTTCACTCCGCATCGATCCAAACCGGAAAAATATCTCAAGCCAATCGGTAGATAATTAATCATACAGAATATAATGAAAAAAGTAAATTCAACTTTAGATTGTTGCATTTGGAGTTCTTCCCTTGTCCACACCCGTCCGACAGGGTTGTGGGGACTGCAGAGAAACATCAGTCGAGGTTTTTGTTCGAAAAATATTTTTTCAAGAGAATCAAAATCCATTGTGTAGCGGAGAGATTCGGAATCGTAATGCAACGGATTGAGGATCAACTGTCTGTCATTTTCTTTAACGACGCTAAAAAAGGGGGGGGGGGGGGGGG